>VOFC01003881.1_pt1 | contig 284089 bp, 233 predicted proteins | sample 5384161 | NCBI WGS metagenome assembly VOFC01 (sample SAMN12384722, study PRJNA508395) | human gut metagenome | isolation source: healthy gut B | host: Homo sapiens
ATGAAACCCGAACGACTCCTTCGTGCCATCCTTCCGGATGTGCTTATAGACAACTTTGATATTGTCAATTTCGACAAGAGTGCTGACCGTTTTGATATTTATCTTGATGAAAAAAAAGTTCAGCTAAAAGAAGATAAGACCAACCCGGATATCATATCCTATGGTTTTGGTGAGTACCGTACAATCCAAGACTATCCTATTCGTGGTCGCGCCACTTATCTCCATGTTCGTAAACGTAAATGGCTTGACAAGTCTTCCAATGAAATCTTCAGCTATGACTGGGATTTATCCGAATTTGACGGTACACGGCTGAATTCTGAGTTCGTTTCTTTTTTAAAAGAAGGAAATTGAATCTACTCCTGTGAGTATCTGTGTGCTTGCGGAACGTTATGGCGTAAAAGGGCAGACTCTTCGTAAACAATACAAGGAGAAAATCAGTGATTACCGGAACTGGGACCAACTCGAACATGCGCATGACTACCTCCTTTATCCTGAAAACATTGGAGAAAACCTTTCTTTGGATGAAACTTGCCTGAGCAATGGAGATGTTTATACGATTCTGACCAATAAAGCAGCTAAAGGGCGTAAGGGGGCTTTGGTTGCAATGGTTCGTGGAGTGACCACAGATGCGGTAAGCGGAATCTTGCGCAGGCTTCCGCACCGGAAACGGCTGTCTGTCAAGACTGTCACTACAGATTTATCTTCAGCCATGATGCTGACGGTCAGAAAGGTGTTTCCTGCCGCAAAGCTGATCAATGACCGTTTTCATGTACAGCAGCTCATGTCTGAAGCTGTAGACCAGTTAAGAATACGCTATCGGTGGAAAGTACTTGATGCGGAAAATCAGGCTATCAGGGAGCACCGTCAAAAGAAGAAAGAAGCAAAGAGTAAGGCGGAAAGGGAGAGAATAGGGAAATGGGAGCCTGAAAGAATGGAGAACGGAGAAACCCTGCCACAGATAGTAAGCAGAAGCAAGCATATTATACTGAAACACTGGAGCAAATGGAATGAACAGCAAAAGACCAGGGCTGCCATTCTCTTTGATAAATTCCCCAAGCTTCTGGAAGGATACAGCCTTAGCATGAAACTGACAGACATCTTCAACAAGAAGTCAGGTCCCGATGAAGCAAGGCTAAATCTCGCAAAATGGTACAATGAAGTGGAAAAGTTTGACTATATGGAGTTCAACAAGGTACTTGATACCTTTTCAAACCATAGTACGACCATCATAAATTATTTTGAAGAACGATTGACAAATGCTTCAGCGGAGTCGTTCAATGCTAAAATCAAAGCTTTTCGAAGCCAGTTAAGAGGGGTGGCTGATCTGAAGTCCTTCATGTTCAGACTGGCTAGGCAATGCTTTGATTTTAGCATAGAATGACTCAGCTTCGGCATTGGTTGCCCTCCTTTCAAAAAAAAAAAAAAAAAATTGATTATAGCCAGATAATGTGTTTGTATAGAACGTGCGACCCTTCCAAAGGTGAGGAACCCTGATTTATCTACTTAATCATACCACCTTGCCAGCCTTGTCAAAGCAATATCCTTAAACTTACACTGATGATAGATTAAGCCTAACCGCATAGACAGATAATATCCTTTCTTTATATCGGGATATTCCTTGAAAAGAATTTCAGCCCGTATTCTTTGAGACTGAGTCCATAAGGATTCCTTCTTGTAAAGCAGATAAATACTTCTCGCTAACAACTGCTTTCTTGTATCTCCATTAGCGAAAACAGGTGCATGATACATCTTTCCACAGGCCTTTGCATAAGCAAGCTGAGTGGACTCTTCATCCAAAGCCTCCCAGCGAGCTTTTACACGCATCTCCTGCACTGCTTCATAAGCTAACTTCTGTACGTGAAAGCGATCGGTAACACGTTTGGCCGCAGGAAAGCAGATGCGTGCAATCTGCTCCATGTTAGGAGCCATATCCAAAGTAATCTCGCGCACTTGGTAACGGCGGCGACGGGATAGCTTAAGCAGGACAGAAGTGACCGTATGAACGTCCGTACCTTTAATGATAGCAATCATACTACCTTTACCACCGTGAGCTTCTTTATTGGTCAGGACAGTATAGAGTTCCCCACGCGAGAGGGCTACCTCATCAATACAGATACAAGCACCGATATTCTTTTCGAATAGTAGCCAACTCTCTGCATGAACAAGTTGGTCCCAATGGAGATAACCACTTAGATGGTTACGGTATTGACGCTCCAATAAATCCCCGTCAACTCCAGATAAAACACCTAAGAGCTTGCAACTGATCGGATAGCTATCAATATAGTTCTTTTAAAAAAGACGCAAAATCTTGCGTCATACGAGTACCTTCAGCCACCATACGCCAGTTACGAGAGATATACTCATTATGCTTCTTTAAGAGCCAGCGACGACGACGAATATTAAGGAAGACCTTCTTGCCACGAAGAGGAAAATCCTGAACAATAACAGGATCATAAAAGCCTTTACTCTCAGTATCCTGATCTGTATACTTCTCAGGAACGATATTTTTCTCCTCAAGATAGATCACAACTTCATTTACGCTTTCCTTCACATCAACAAGATCAAAGTAATCTAAAGTGCCTTCAGGAAGAAGAAGGCGATAACCGTTTAACTCCATAAGCTATGAATTTGGAGACAAAGATAACAATTTATAAATTTACCCCTCAGCTTTTTACATTGACCAGCGGATTTTTGGAATCCAAATGGGCGTAGCAAATTGTAGTTCCCGAAGAACTTGAAACCTCGTTTTTTCATATCTTTACTCATGGCATCGGATTCGGGGGAGGATACCGGAATCTCGCTCAATGACCGGAATGTGTTGATAATCGGCTTTTTGTCGGGAAAGAATGACAGGGTGTAATTATAAAAACTGCCGAATTCCTTTTGTACGGCAAGGAATAGTTTTGCATTCGTGATTGTCGATTTGATTTTCAGACGGTTTTTTACAATTCCTTCAAATTGCATTAGCCGCTCAATGTCTTCATCGGTCATTTGTGCTACCAGCTCGGCATCAAAATTATAGAAAGCTTTACGATACCCCTCTCTTTTTCTAAGAATCGTTATCCAGCTTAGTCCTGCTTGGGCACTTTCCAATACAAGAAACTCAAACAGCGTCTTGTCATCGGTAACTAACTTTCCCCACTCTTGGTCATGGTATTTCACATACAATTCGTCTGTTCCGCACCAACCGCAACGTCCGTTTGTTATATCTTGCATAATTCTAATATTTGTGATATAGAACAAATGTAGTGGATTCATGGCATTATGCCAAATTTAAAAGGACTATTTTGTGGCATAAATACCTATAAAAAGTTATTGCATAGTATATATATTCCGTAAAATGGGGGAAAAGATTACCTATATCAGGTGATTGTTTCCCCTTTTCTTTTTACGGACCTTTGCATTCTCAAAAATTAAGAATTTAGAATTATAGGTATTCATGGTAAAAAGACAGTTACAAAGGATCAGTTTAGGCTCTCTTTTTTTTATAATCGGAGCGATATCTATCTTTGCACAACCTAAGACAATGGTATCCGGTAAAGTAATATCCAAAGAAAAACAGGAAGTCGTAGATTTTGCGACCGTATATTTGAAGGGTACAACTTATGGCTGTACAACGAATGAAGAAGGTATCTATCATCTTCATGCACCGGCAGGGAAATATACACTGGTTGTTTCGGCTATAGGATATAAGACTATAGAAAAGCCCGTAACTTTGGTTCATGGTGAAAGAATTAAGATGAATGTAATGATTGACCCGTCAGTGACTGAGTTGGGTGAAGTGGTAGTGGTGTCTAACGGGGTTTCCCGTGTGAAACGTTCCGCATTCAATGCGATAGCTGTAGATACAAAAGAATTCCAGAATTCTACCAAGAATCTGAGTGATGCTTTGGCTAAAGCTCCGGGAATGAAACTCCGTGAGTCGGGGTGGGGTAGGTTCGGATATGCAATTGATGTTGGATGGTTTCAGTGGCAAACATGTGAAGATATTTATTGACGGTGTACCTCAGGAGGGAGTAGGGAGCTCTTTTGGCTTGAATAATATTCCTGTGAATTTTGCAGATAGGATTGAAGTGTATAAAGGGGTGGTTCCTGTAGGATTTGGCACGGATGCTATAGGTGGTGTTATCAATATTGTAACCAATAAGAAGAAACGTAATTGGTTTTTGGATGGCTCCTATTCATACGGTTCGTTCAATACGCATAAATCGTATGTGAATTTCGGACAAACTTTCAAAAACGGCTTTACTTATGAAATAAATGCTTTTCAAAACTATTCGGATAATGATTATCAGGTGGACGCACCGGTAGAGGACTTTGAAACCGGAAGAATTGATAAAGATAAAAGGGTACGTGTGAAGCGCTTTAATGATACCTATCATAATGAGGCGGTTATAGGTAAGATGGGTATTGTGGATAAGAAATGGGCAGACAGATTGATGTTGGGCTTTACTTATTCACACATGTATAAGGAGATACAGACCGGAGTACGTCAGGAAATAGTCTATGGGGAAAAGCATCGTAAAGGACATTCGTTGATGCCGTCATTGGAATATAGTAAGCGTGGCTTATTCATCAAAGGTCTGGATGTGGCATTGACTGCCAATTATAATAAAAATGCAACGACAAATATAGATACAGCTTCCTATAAGTACAATTGGTTGGGTGATAGAAAATTAATGAACTCACCCGGTGAACAATCCAATCAATATTCACGGGCGGATAATAACAATTGGAATGGAACATTAACCGTTAATTACCGTCTGGCGAAAATACATATGCTGACCTTTAATCATGTGTTGAATACTTTCCGCCGTTCTAACACTTCTTTGTTGGCTAAGATGGAATCGGAGGATGCCATAGCTAAAGAAACCCATAAGAATATCTCCGGATTGTCCTATCGGTTGATGCCGTCTGATAATTGGAATCTCTCAGTATTTGGAAAATATTATAGTTTGTATGTGGCAGGTCCTATGGCTACGACTACGAATCAAGATGATTATGTCCGTACTACCCGAAACATGAATTCCATAGGATATGGAGCTGCGGGAACTTATTTCATTCTACCCGGTTTGCAGGCGAAATTGTCATACGAAAAAGCATATCGTCTGCCTACTATTGAAGAAATGTTTGGAGATGAGGATTTGGAAATGGGAGATATCAGTATAAAACCGGAGAGTAGTGACAATTTGAATTTTAATTTGAGCTATAACAGAACATTTGGCAGGCATTCCGTATATATGGAAGGTGGAGTGATTTATCGGAATACAAAAGATTATATTCAGCGTAATATTGCGGATTTGAGTGGTGGTAAATATGCTGCGAAATATATTAATTACGGTAAAGTATTGACGAAAGGATATACTGTTTCTGCTCGTTACGGTTTTGGTAATTGGGTGAGTATAGGAGGTAATTTTACCAAAATGGATGTACGGGACAATATGAAAACATCTATTTCCAGCAGTGCGGAAAATCTGGCTTATAAAGAACGGATGCCGAATCTGCCCTATATGTTTGCTGATTCGGATGTTACTTTTTATTGGCGGGATTTAGGAAGGAAAGGCAATATGTTGACCGTGTCTTATGATAATCAATATCTGCATAACTTTACTTATTATTCTTCCCGAATAGGCTCAAATAAGGGGGATTATGTGGTACCTGATCAATTCTCGCACAATATATCCTTTTCTTATAGTTTGCAAAAAGGACGATATAACGTATCATTGGAATGTCGTAACTTCACAGATGAGAAGTTATATGATAATTTTAGTCTTCAGAAGGCCGGTAGGGCTTTTTATGGTAAACTGCGTGTTTGTTTCGGTAATTAAAGAATTGGAAAAAGGAGTTTATAATTAATTGGATTTAAAATTAAATAGAAGAATAAAATGAAGAAAGATTTCTTTTTGAACGGATTTGCTGCTATTGCTATAGTAGGAATGGCGTTGAGTGCATGTACGGATAATGAGCCGGATTACGGTTTGGGTACCGAGGCTAAAGGTGAGTATGTTATTGCATCGTCGGTCACAGCGTCTGGAAATACAACGAATGTGCTGCTTACTTCTGAAACGTTGGATAAAGGTACTGTTTCTACAGTGAATAATGGTCTTGTGAATGATGGTGCAACTCAATGGGTGTTTTACAAGAATCAATATCTTTATGCGCTGACTTATAATCAAGGGAATGCAGGTACGACCCGTTCTTATATCATGGATTCAAATAATGAAGTAAAGGCTCGTTCGGGGGAGTTTGCCGTAAAGAGATTTACTACTTACGGTATTTATGATAAATATATCATGACCTCGTCTACCGGTGACGGACCCACAGCGTATGCTGATGAGAATGGATATTTACCAAAGATGTTTTTGCTTTCTTATTTGGACGTATCTGCTGAAACATTTACAACGAATGATACTCAAAATAAGGCTTATATGTCCGAAAACTTCTTGGGAAATGGAGAATATGTAACATTGGCCGGCATATTGGAACGAAATAATAAACTGTATAGCGCTGCTATTCCAATGGGGTTAAGTCAATATGGTTCGGCTACTGACGGGGGAAAGTGGATACTTCCCGGCAATGAGGATTTGGTAAAGACAGAAGACGGTGGTTCCAACAGCAGCAGTTATAAAAAAGGTGAATTGCAATGGACGCAATATCCCAATAAATGCTGGGTGGCTATTTTTGATGATGAAACGCTGACAAATAAAAAAATCATAGAAACAGATAAGATCAGTTATGCTTGCGGGCGTTTTAAATCACAGTATTATCAAACGATTTGGGCGGCAGATAATGGTGATATTTATGTATTTTCTCCTAGTTATGCCAAAGACAATGGCTGATAAACGGCAGCAGACTACCTTGGATGCCGGAGTAGTACGTATAAAGGCTGGAACAGAAGAGTTTGATCCTGATTATTATTATAGTATCGAAGCGCAGACCGGAGGTAAATCTTTCATTCGTTGTTGGCATATTACGGGAGATTATTTCTTGTTGTTGATGTATGATCGTTCCTTGACTGAAACTGGTTTCACAGCTAATCAGTTAGCGATATATAAAGGAGAAACCGGAAAACTGACTTATGTAACTGGTTTGCCTTCTGCCGATTTGATCTCCGGCTTTGGCAATACTCCGTATGTGGAGAATGGATATGCCTATATGGCTGTAACTACAACAGAAGGATATCCGTCTATTTATAAAATAGATCCGGTTGGTGCGGTAGCGACAAAGGGTGTTTCTATAGAAGCGACACAAATCAGTGGCGTCGGTAAACTGCAACCTCAGAACTGAGTATTGTAATAATATAATGGGAGTCTGCGGGCAGTATGTGCTTATGCAGACTCTTTTTATGAATCGTATCGAAGATTTTATGAAGAAAATATTTCGCCAAATACATCTTTGGCTTTCTGTTCCTTTCGGGTTAATCATTTCCTTGATTTGCTTCTCGGGAGCCATGTTGGTTTTTGAAAATGAAGTGATGGAACTGGTCAGGCATGAACTTTATTATGTAAAAAAGGTAGAGGCAGTTTCACTTCCTGTTGATCGATTATTGGAAGAGGTAGAACTCATGTTACCCGACAGTGTGTCTGTCACAGGAATCAATGTTTTCTCTGACCCGGAACGTGCTTGGCAGGTGAATTTGTCCAAGCCTCGTCGTGCTTTCATGTATGTGGATCAATATACTGGTGAGATTAAAGGTAAATATGAACGTCCTGCATTTTTTGTGACTATGTTCAGGCTGCATCGCTGGCTGTTGGACAGTATGAAAGCGGATGGCGGAGTCTTCTGGGGAAAAATGATTGTAGGTGTCAGCACCCTGTTGTTTGTCGTGGTTTTGATATCGGGTATCGTTATCTGGTGGCCTCGTACACGAAAAGCCTTGAAAAATAGTTTAAGAATATCTGTCGGCAGGGGCTTTAGAAGATTTTGGTATGACCTGCATGTTGCAGGTGGTATGTATGCGCTGTTTTTTTTGTTGGCTATGGCCCTTACCGGGCTAACATGGTCTTTTGGATGGTATCGGACAGGTTTCTATAAAGTGTTTGGCGTGGAAGTACAGCAGGGAGGTGCTCATGGTGGGGTGACCCAGCGTGGGGGGAAAGGCGGCAACCAATCCGGAAAGAATGTTTCTCATTCTTCGTCCTATGTTTGTTGGCAACAAGTTTATGAACAATTAGCCCTGAATAATCCCAGCTACAAACAGATAACCTTATCAGATGGGGCAGCAAATGTCTCTTTCAATACCTTCGGTAATCAACGTGCTTCCGACCGTTATAAATTCAATCCTCATACAGGTAAGATTGATGAGGTAGTTTTATATAAAGATGCTGAGAAGGTTGGAAAGATTCGCGGATGGATCTATTCTGTACATGTTGGTAGTTGGGGCGGTATGCTTACCCGTTTACTGACGTTTATAGCAGCTTTGATAGGAGCCACCTTGCCATTGACAGGATACTATTTATGGATAAAACGTATTTGGAGAAAGAAAGTAAGAGTAAGTTGAATATCTTTGTTATAAGATTAGGGGGCGAAAAGAATTTTATCATATGACCTGTTGTCGTGAATGACAGGTCATATGATATTGTTACAGGATTTTTTAGAACCACTTTATCTTTCTGAAAATAACAAAAGCCAACGCAGATAATGTGATGGATGCCAAAATAATAAAACTAAAAGCATGTGGTAATGCATCTACATGTACATCTACATTCATTCCATAGAAACTAGCTATTAATGTGGGTACCATCAGAATGATGGAAATACTGGTCATGCGTTTCATGATGGTGTTCACATTGTTGGATATGATGGAAGCAAATGCGTCCATGGTTCCGGTTAAGATATCACTGTAGATATTAACCGTGTTATATGCTTGTTTTAATTCAATAACTACATCTTCTACCAAATCGCGGTTTTGATAATCTTTTTCTTGGAAGATACTTTGCAATTTACCTACCATCACCTCATTTCCACGAATGGACGTATTGAAATAAACCAATGTTTTTTGTAGTTTCATCAATCTTAGCAGGTCCTCATTACGTATGCTCCTTTCCAATTCTTTTTCTGCGGCAGCTACATCATTGTTTATTTGTTTCAGATATTTCAAGAACCATACGGCAGATGAGTAAATTAACCGTAAAATCAATTCAAATTTATTAGGCACAATGATTCCTTTACGTCGGGTGTGGTCAATAAAATCAGGAATCATTTCAGTGGAGTGATAACACACGGTAACAATGATTTCATTATTTGTAATGATACCGATAGGGATAGTGATATAAGGGATGCTTCCCTGTTGTTGCAGGGGGATTCGGATAATGGTCAGTAGCCAGTTGTCTTCCGTATCCGTTCTCGGACGTTCATCCATATCGGCGATGTCCTCTAAAAAAGCTTCGGGAACTTTTAATTCTTTAGTCAGAAACTCAAAATCACTTTGGTCGGGGCATTCTACATTCACCCAGCAGTTTGGCATCCATTGTGGCTTTTCTACAAAGCCATTCTCACAATAAAGATATTTTCTCATCTTATTGCCTCCTTTCGTTCGTTTATATCCGTTCAGAGGCATTCAGAGTAGTGATTGCCCTGTCGGATCAGTTAATACTATTGCACGTTCGTGGTATTGAATCGTCCATTTTTATTGATTGTTTTTTGTTTAAAGCGGTACAAAAGTACATAAAACCTTTAAAGGACAGACAGAAGTCAGGAGGCTTTTATATTTTTTTTAAGAATATCACCGGAAAGCAATCAGTGCCGGAGCAATGATGGTTTTGTCGCCATAGCGCAGTTCTAACGTACTGTGTTTACCGATTAAGTTCCCTGGCGGAAACTATTGTTGTTAAAACATTTAGCATCCTTTTAATTACATGCAAAATTCACTTAAAAAATCGTTTGTCCAATACCTATTTATGATGAATCTTGTTCTATATAATCCTAATAATTAGGTATTGTGGAAGGTGCTGAAGTCGGTTACCTTTGCAAATGTAATAATTACAATTTAAAAATTAGTTTTAATTTAAAAATAAAAAGAGTATGGAACCAATTATTAATTCACAAGTTCCTGAATTTAAAGTTCAGGCATTCCATAATGGAGAGTTTAAAACCGTAACTAATAAAGATATTGAAGGTAAATGGGCTATTTTCTTCTTCTATCCTGCTGACTTTACGTTTGTATGCCCTACCGAACTTGTAGATATTGCTGAAAAGTATAATCAGTTCAAAGAAATGGGAGTGGAAGTATATTCTGTAAGCACCGATTCACATTTCGTTCATAAAGCATGGCATGATGCGTCTGAAAGTATCCGCAAAATCACTTATCCGATGTTGGCAGATCCTACAGGTGCTTTGTCGCGTGCATTTGGTGTGATGATTGAAGAAGACGGTATGGCTTATCGTGGTACTTTTGTAGTGAATCCCGAAGGCAAGATCAAATTAGCTGAAATTCAGGACAACAGCATCGGGCGTAATGCTGATGAACTTCTTCGTAAGGTAGAAGCTGCCCAGTTTGTAGCCACTCATGATGGTGAGGTTTGTCCTGCTAAATGGAAGAAAGGTGCTGAGACCTTGAAACCGAGTATTGATTTGGTAGGTAAAATTTAAAGTATAGAACTCATGTTAGATAGTGCGATAAAAGATCAGTTAAAAGGTCTTTTTGCCCAATTGGAAGCGCACTATACTTTTGACATCTTTGTCCACCCTCAGCACGAAAGTCGTGCCGAGTTGGTGGACTTGTTGGAAGAAGTGGCTTCCTGTTCGGATAAACTTTCCTGTCGGTTGCAGGATAGTGAAGGGCTGAAGTTTATCCTTTTAAAAGAAGGAAAGGATACGGGAATCACATTCCGTGCCGTACCTGGTGGCCATGAATTTACTTCTTTGTTAATGGCTGTTCTGAATGCTGACGGCAAAGGAAAGAATTTTCCGGACGAGTTTATTACCAGACGTATCAAGGCGTTACAGGGGCCGATTAGTTTGACCACCTATTTGTCTCTCACCTGTACCAATTGTCCCGATGTGGTTCAAGCTTTGAATATGATGGTACTTCTGAATGGTCAGATACGCCATGAGGCAGTAGATGGATCTATAAATGAAGAAGAAGTAGAACGGATGAAAGTACAGGCCGTTCCTACTGTATTTGCCGATGGTGAACAGATTCATGTGGGGCGTAGCAGTATGGGGGATCTGTTGGAGAAGCTGGAAGCCCGTTACGGTTCGGTGGAATTGGAAGCTGTTGAGACAAAAGAATATGATGTACTGGTAGCCGGTGCTGGTCCTGCCGGTGCGACAGCTGCTATCTACTCGGCTCGTAAAGGGTTGAAAGTAGCAATAATAGCCGAGCGTATTGGTGGACAAGTCAATGAGACGATGGGGATTGAGAACTTGATATCTGTGCCTCAGACTACCGGTAAACAGTTGGCCCAGGATCTGAAAAAACATTTGGCGGAATATCATATTGATATTTTAGAAAATCGCCGGATAGAGAAAGTGGAAGTGGCAGAGGGCATGAAAGTGTTGTCTGTGAAAGGTGGAGAAACGTACAAGGCTCCCGTACTGATCATTGCTACCGGGGCGAATTGGAGAAAATTGAATGTTCCCGGTGAAGAAAAATACATCGGTCATGGAGTTGCTTTCTGTCCTCATTGTGACGGACCATTTTATAAAAATAAGGAAGTAGCAGTCATAGGTGGTGGAAACTCCGGGGTTGAGGCTGCTATTGATTTGGCGGGAGTCTGTTCCAAAGTGACTGTATTCGAATTCATGGATACTTTGAAAGCGGATACTGTTTTGCAGGAGAAAGCTAAAAGCCTGCCCAATGTGGATATTATTACTAATACTCAAACGGTAGAGGTGTTAGGAAACGGTGATAAAGTGGTGGGGCTTATAAAGAAAGACCGTTCATCCGAAAGAAGAGATCTTTGCCTTGGATGGTATTTTTGTCCAAATAGGTTTGACTGCCAATAGCACTTTGTTTAAAGAATTGCTGGAAACGAACCGCATGGGTGAAATTCTGACTGATAAAAATGGCCGGACCTCTGTAAAAGGTATCTATGCTGCCGGAGATGTAACGGATGTTTCCTATAAACAGATAGTTATAGCAATGGGGGGAAGGCGCCAAGGCTGCTTTAGCTGCATTCGAAGACCGGATGCGCGGAACGATTTATTAGTGATAAGTGGTTGGTGGTGAATAGTGGGTGCATATCGCAGTATTTACCACTAATCTTATCACTAAAAAATGCACTCTTTGTATGTATATTGGTGAGAATATGCTTTCTTTGTAGGTGAATCACCGTTTACAGCATTGATATGGCAGAATCGAGACGTACTTCATTGAAAGATTTGGCACAGATATTAGGTGTATCCATACCTACAGTATCCCGTGCCTTGAAAAATAGTCCCGAAATCAGTCGGGAACTTTGTATTAAAGCTCAAAAATTGGCAAAAGAGATGAATTATCACCCCAATCCTTTTGCTATGAGTCTCCGGAAAAATACTCCCCGTACCATTGGAGTAATTGTACCTGATATTGTTACTCATTTCTTTGCGTCTATTTTAAGTGGTATAGAAGATACCGCTATAGCAAACGGCTATTTTGTTATCATCACGACTTCCCATGAGTCATACGACCATGAGAAAAGAAATATTGAGAATTTGGTCAATATGCATGTGGAAGGTATTATAGGTTGTTTATCTCAAGAAACAACAGATTATGCCCATTGGTTGAGTTTGGATGATATGAATATGCCGCTTGTTCTATTTGATCGTGTTTGCATGCCTGACCGTTTTTCTACGGTAGTGGCTGATGGAGTATATTCTGCTCAGATGGCGACACAGCACTTGTTGGATCATGGAAGCAAACGGATTGCTTTTATCGGTGGTGCAAACCATCTGGATATAGTAAGAAAGAGAAAACATGGTTACCTTGAAGCGTTAAGGGAAAATAAGATACCTATTGAGAAAGATTTGGTTGTGTGTCGGAAAATTGATTTTGAAGAAGGGAAAATAGCTACAGAAATTTTATTATCGCTTCCGGAGCCTCCCGATGCAATTCTTGCCATGAATGATACATTGGCATTTGCCGCTATGGAAGTGATTAGAAATCATAATCTTCGTATTCCTCAGGATATAGCGCTTATTGGGTATACAGATGAGCAACATGCCAATTATGTAGTGCCTCGCCTTTCGGCCGTCTCGCATCAGACTTATAAGATGGGGGAAGCCGCATGTCAGATGTTGATTGATAAGATTAAGGGAGATAAAAAAATCAGGCAAATCATTATTCCTACTTGTTTGCAGGTGAGGGAAAGCAGTATAAAAAGGAAGGATTGAGAACCGAAATGTATTTTAAGAAGAGAATAAGGCTGAACTCTTCACAAAGAGCCAACCTTATTTCTTTATATATTGGAGTATTATTGAGTGACCAACGTAATAATGGAACGTGCCGGGATCACAACTTTTTCATGGTTTTTGATGCTTCCTACCGGTAGAAGATTCTCTCCATCTTTATCCGAAGTACGATAGATTGTCCAGTTTTTTATAATTCCGTTACGCTGATAGAAAGTAAACTCTTTATCTTCCGCTGCATAATTAATCATAACGAAAACCTCCTTTCCGTCTGTATTTTGGTATGCTGAACACATTAGTCCGGTTACATCCGTATCGCCTTCAGGAATGATTTTCCCTTGGTTGTCTTTGGCTATAATTGCTTTCCGAACAGCTCCCGGGCGTATAAATCTACTGTAGTTTCCCAAAGCCCACATTAATTTGGAGTCTTTCACCTCACCATTCAGAAAAGTCGGATCACTATACTCACGGATTAATCCGTCTTTATAATCTCCACCGATAGATCGCCACCATTGCCAACTGCGAGCACCTGCATATACAATGTCATGATGAATGATCCGTGCTACATATAATGCTGTCTTCATGGTGAAGTCATATCCTCCGCCTCCGCCGATTTCTTCGTCATTGCCCATGATACAGGTTTCTGTCTGCCAGAAATCCACCTTATACTTGTCTAAAGTATCTTTTAATTGACAACGGATATCGTGTAAATTATTCAGAGGAGTATTAGTCCAATAACTATGCCCTACCATCAGCCGGGGAACATTGGGAGTATCACCCAGATAGGTGGCTGTACTGTCCGGATTAAAGAAAGACTGGATTTGATACCCCCGTTCCCAATTAGTCATGTGAGTATCGAACATACAACGATAGTCAGAGGACTCATTGACTAGAATCTGTGTGTCAATTTGGTTATTTACGAACTCTTTACTGATGAGGCGTATGGCACGGGCTATTTCGCGGTTGGTAGCCGGTGTACCTTCTTGTTTGGGGCCAATCCAGTTCCAATGCCCATCGGGTTCATTGAATGGACAGAGGTAATTGAACTTGATTCCATCGTGTTTCTCCACCCCTTTTATGACATTGGCAAGAAAACGGGCAAAATTCTTATAATGCTCTTCCTTTAAGTTTAAGGTTCCTCCACGGCCTGTGTTGGTGGCAAGACCGTTTTGTGTGAAATATACGGGAGGTGAATTAAGAAATGCCAAAAATTTGTTTACACCCCGTTCTTTTGCCAGACGCAGGAAGTTGCGCTGCCCTTGTTGTTTATTCCAATTATAGTTACCATCTGCCTGAAGGAAACATTCGGTGCGCATCCAGGGAGAGGCTATCTGGCTGGCTTCTCCTTGTTCCGCACTTCCGGCTCCTACATTGAAACGCCATAAAGACAAGCCGATTCCTTTAGGTTGTCCGTTTTCATGGTTTTCCGTACTGAACAGCCAGTCGGCTACTTGGTTTTGTTTTTCTTGCGGCCATAAGCCGATAAATTGCATGCTCCAACAGTCTGATGCTCCGAAATAGTCCATGGTTTGACAGGGTTGGTCTGTTTCTATTTCAAAGTGAATGGCAGGATGTTGAGCAAACAGGTTTGCTGTTGCAAATAAAGAGAATAATAATGCTTTGTATTTCATAAAGTTGAGGGATTATTTCAGATTATAAATGACAGTTGTAACACTTTCCGAAGGCACAATTACTTGTTGGTCTGCCGTGACGTGTACCTCTTGCAAATTTTTGTTATTTGTTGTTGTATAAGTAGTGATGGAGCTTATTTCACTTACCCATTCTTTATGAATTTCGTTTAGCCGGACTCCTTTTTCTGATAGATTGGTATAAACAGCAACAATTTTATCTTTTTTCGGTGAAATCCATGCTGACCCGAAGAAACTGGATGATTCATTCATGTTAAGCATGATACGGCGATAACCCGGTCGGATGAATAGGCTGTAGTTACCTAATACCCAAAGTGTGGGAGTAGCTTTATAAGTGCCTTCTTTCTCTATATCCCCATAAACTCCATCGGAGGGTTCCAGTGAAATCAGTAAGAAGCGGTTTTTGTGTCCCCAGCGGGGGATATCCATTGAGGTCCAGTAACTCCAGGAGGAAACTCCTGCTATAGTTAGGTCATTGTGTATTACTTTTGACATATAAAGTGCAATGTCCATTTCGGTTGCTTGGTCATAGCCTATAAACTCGGAAGAGCTGTATCCGTCGCCTAACATACTCCACTCACTTTGCCATATTTCTACATCATATTGTTGGGCTGCTTGGGCCAGTTGTTTCCGGACATTACGCATACCATCCCATGTGCCATCTGTCCAGTAGCTGTGGCCGCAGATAAGTTTCTTTACATGAGTCAGGTTGCCTATATAGGTGGAAGTTCCAGGTGTGAAAAATGCTGAAAGTACGTTACTATGGGCGGCATCATTCTTAAATTTGTAGAGATATTCATAATCTCCAGATTCCCCTGGAAGAATATCAATAGAAAGACCGGCAGAAGTGATGGCGGTATCCAATTCACGTATAAGTCTGGCTACTTCATCATTAGTCCATCCGCTGCCTTCCTGGCCGCTGTCCCAATTATATTGGGGTTCGTTAACTGGTGAGATATGTGTCACTGGATATCCTTCGTTTACATAGTATTTTGCTACATCTGACATGTATCTGGCAAAGTCCGTATAACATTCATCCTTCAAATTAGAAACTCCTCCGCTATTGGAGAATCCTTTTCCGTTGGAGGTATATTGTACAGGAGGGGTATTGCTGAAAAGTACTATACTCTGACAACCAAACTCTTTGGCGCGCTGCAAGAAGTAGCGCTGCCCTTTACAGCGTGTCCAGTCTAATGTTAAGTCATCAGTCAGATAAGATTCTGCTCTGCGTGATTTGTCTTCTATTCCACTTGCTTCACCTTGTTCTGCACTGCCACCACCTAGATTCACACGCCACATGGAGAGTCCTATACCTTTAGGTTGTCCTGATTGTATTTCAGAAGAGAATAGCAGTTCACTGATTTTGTCACGATTCGTTATCCAGCTTTTTCCTACGAAGGCAGGTGCCCAACAATCTGATGCGCCAAATCCTGTCAGAGTCTGAAAAGATTGTCCGGCATCTATGGTTACTGTTTTTTCTACGTTTATGCTGCTGTCCGGTTGCCCCGATGTATCCGGTGTTTGGGGAGAATCGTCACTGCAGGCTACAGTAGAAAAGAACAGTGGAAGAGTAAAAATATATTTTAGTTTCATTGTTTTAGATGGATTAAAAAATAGTCGCGGATAATCCTAGCAAACTATCCGCGACAGAATATAAAGACCTATTGAATGTTTAATTCCTGTAACAATCTGTTCTTTTTGGAAAATGATTAATTCCAGCCCGGATTTTGGGTGATAGAACCATTAGACATTGTAATCTCATATAAAGGTATCGGGAATACCATATCCCGGTTTTCGTTGAAGCTGATTCCTTTATCACTTGCCTCACCTTGATTTTCCCATTCGTAAATGTCGCGGGTAGCGGGATCTGTATTGTATTTTACAAATGTACCGTTTGCTCCCATCAGGTTACAAATCATTTTCTTGCCATTGTCATCTGTCCAACGGCGGATATCATAGATTCTGTTTTGTTCCCATGCCAGTTCCAAACGACGTTCTAGCCGGATAGCTTTGCGAAGCTCGTTCCCACTGGATGTGACAGCAGGTAATTTTACACGATTCCGTACCTCATTAAGGTAGGTACGTGCTGTACCATCTTCGCCCAATTCGTTGCAGGCTTCAGCATACATCAACAATACATCTGCATAGCGTAAGATACGATGATCTAATGGAATTTTGTCGATATTGTATACTTCCGGACGTTTTTCAATAGGTACAAAATACTTCCGGACAATACGTGCTGATTTATGTTGTGACGGATCTATAATATAACATTCGGGATCCCAACCGTACTTTTCGATATAATCTTTATAATTGGCGATTTTTGTGTTGTTTTCAACGAACTTGTCGAAGTTATTCTCTCCGGCAATTTCTGTACAACCGGTTTTAATGATAGTCCAACGTAAACGTTCTGTATCTCCTGCATCGATGTAGGCTTGTTCAAGGTTAGCGGTTGGCTGTCCCCAAGACCATCCGTCGCCGGGACCACTACGGGCACCGGTAATAACAGTCAAAGAACCACCCAATGCATAAGTTCCATCATACATATATTGTACTTCAAACAGACTTTCTTCGCTATTGTTATGGTCAACATCCCATACATCACCGAAGTTGTCGAGTAATTTATATTCACCTTCGTCGATGACTGTTTTCAATACATCATGTGCCTCTTGCCATTTGCTTTGGTAGAGGTAAACCTTTCCCAATAGGCCTAATGCAGCTCCACGGGTAGCGCGTCCCATATCTGTAGCAGCATATTGACTACGTTGTGGCAACACATCAGCAGCGGCTTTTAAATCATCTTCAATGAACTTATATACATCTTCGGCCGAAGCGCGGGTAATACCTTGTATTTCTTCGGGCAACAGGAAGCCTGTAATGAGAGGCACACCACCAAAATTCTTCACAAGTTCAAAATAGAAGTATCCACGGAGAAAACGTGCTTCGGCTACAAGCCGGTTCTTCATTTCTTCATCTGAGAAATCAGCTTGTGAAATGCGTTCCACTGCGATATTGCAACGTAGAATGCCTTTGTATCGATACTGCCAAAAGTTGGAGATGGCACCATTGCTTTGTCCGGTACCTTGATAGTGGGCCAAAGAAATATAGTCACTTTGACTTTGGCTGGTATTGCCCATCCAACCGTCATCACTACACATCTCGGAAAGCAACCATACTGTGTTGATATTCCACCATCCGCCAAAAGTAATGGCCTGGTAACAACCAGTAATAAATGCTTCGGCTTCTTCTGCACTTTGGAAATAAGTATCCAAATTTTGTTGCCCGCGCACTTCCTCTGTTAGGAAATCCTCACAAGAAGTGAATGTCAGCGAGGCAATCATTGTTAATATTGTTAATATCTTTTTCATGGTTTATACCTTGAGGGTTAAAATTTTAAATCAATTCCAAATAAGAAAGTACGTGGGTTAGGATAAGCGATGCCGTCAATACCGGTTTCAATTACACTGCCATCTTTACCAATCTGTGGACGTTCAGGATCCATACCTGAGTAGCTGGTGATAGTGAAAGGATTTTGAGCCGACAATGAGAGACGCAATTCGGTTCCGTTCAACCACTTCTTGGGGAGTGTGTAACCCACTTGTAATAGTTTGCAACGCATATAAGAGCCGTCTTCTACAAAGAAACTTGAAACGCGTGTGTAATTCTGATTCAAATCATTGTAGGACAGACGAGGAATATCGTTGCTGGTTCCTTCGCCATGCCATGCTTTCTGCAATGTACCTGCCCAAACGTTTTGCCCACTTACGCCGGAGTATAAACCTTTGGTCTTATTGAAAATATCATTACCGAATGTACCATAGAAGTTGGCTGTGAAATCGATGTTTTTATAGCTGAAACCCAAGTTCAAACCTACCATCAAATCGGGATATGGGTTACCGATCCATGTTTTATCATTTTCATCTAGAACTCCGTCATGATTCAAATCCTTAAAGCGAATGTCACCGGGTTGGGCATTGGATTGTACCAGCTTGCCATTTTCGTTGGTGTGAGCATAAACTTCATCCCAATTTTGGAAAATACCATCGGCTACGTAGCCGTAGAAGCGTGAAATCAAGCCACCGTCTTCATTACGGATAATTTGGTCGCTGTTGAAACCTCCAGTTTGGATAGGACCGTCACCGGAGAATTTAACAGCTTTATTTTTCACTGCGGAAAGGTTCAATCCCACATTATATCGGAAGTCTGCTACTTTGTCGTGCCAGTTCAGACTTAATTCCCAACCGCTAGCTTTCATACTACCTATATTCATCCATACTGTACTGTTCCAGTCGGGGTATCCGATGGCGAAGATATTTTGTTTCTGATAGAGCATATCAGAAGATTTCTTTTGGAAATACTCAAAGGTCATGTCTAGACGGGAGTCAAGGAAGGACATATCCACACCTACGTTCCAGTCTTCTACTGTTTCCCATTTTAGCAAATTATTGCCAACGCCTGATACCATAGTACCTGAAACACGTCCTGGAGCTGTACCGAATACATAATCAGATTGTCCTAACAAAGTCAGCGTAGCATCATTATCTATGTTTTGATTACCTACACGTCCCCAACCTCCGCGTAATTTCAAGTTACTGAAAATCTTCTGGTCTTGCATGAAACTTTCACTGATGATACGCCATGAAGCAGAAACAGAAGGGAAGATGGCATATTTGTTTCCTTTGGGGAAACGAGAAGAACCATCTGCACGAATAGAAGCTGTTAGATAGTAACGATTGTCATAGTTATACATCACGCGTCCTAAATAAGATACTAATGTGCTGTAAGCAGTTTTACCTTCTGACTTTTGGTTTTGTGTACCGGCATTTACTTCCTGCATTTGATCCATATTATTAGGAACATCGTCACGTGAGGCTTTTGATTGGAATTCAGCAAAGCGTTCAGCTGTAAAGCCACCCATTACATTAATATTATGCTTTTCTGCAAAAGTCGTGATGTAAGTAGCAGTATTAGTCCAGTTCCAATCAAGCCATTCCTGCATTTCACGGGAAACATTACTTAATGTAGATTGTTCCAAAGCATCAATATAGAATTCAGGAGTGAATTTGTCTGTACGGCGGAAGTGTGCATTAGCGCCGAACTGCGTGTGCAGGGTCAGTTTTTGAATAGGGTTTATCTGTAAATAAGTATTTACAATTGTACCCATTTCACGGGAGTGGGAATTTTGGCGAGCCAATGAACCGGCAGGGTTCCACTCCTGGTTGTTGTAAGAACGCTGATAGTTATTGAATTCGTTATCCACCCATTGATCTTCCGGCTTGAATATAGGAGTTGTGGGGTCCATAGACATGGCAGCTGAAAAAAGATCGGGGGTATCATCCCATGATTCTACACGTGGGGCAATGTCGAAACCCATTTTTACATATTTATTAAATGTATATTCTGTATTAAGGCGTGCGTTGATTTTGTCCCAATAACCATAGTCATATTGTGAATTGTTACGGTAGTAACCCATACTCAGGTTATAAACCAGTTTGTCTGAACCACCGGAGATATTGAGTGAGTAATTTTGCACTAAAGCAGTTTTGTTGATTACTTCGTCCCACCAGTCTGTTCCTCCGGGATTGGTAGTAGCGCCTGTATCATTCCAAATAGAAGTTCCTCCGTCATTTGTGTATCGGGTATTGAATACTTCTTTATATTCGGCGGCATTAGCCATTTTGGGTTTTGACAATGTTTGGAAACCTGCAGATGCATTAAAACTGATATTTGTTTTTCCTGCCATTCCTTTTTTGGTTGTGATTAGAATGACACCGTTAGAAGCACGTGTTCCGTAAATGGCAGCAGCCGAAGCGTCTTTTAAAACTTCCATAGATTCAATGTCATTACTGTTTAGGAAGTTGATGTTTGTACCTACCGGCATGCCATCTACTACATACAAAGGATCGGTTCCGTTTACTGTTGTTACACCACGGATTAGAACTTTTGGTTGTGCGCCCGGACCACCACCACTGGTTACTTGAACACCGTTGATTTTACCTTGCAAGGCGTCCATTGCATTACCGGTTACAGTTTCGGTAATTTCTTTTCCTTTTACGGTAGATATAGAACTGGTCAGGTCACTTTTTTTCACGGCTCCATAACCAATAACCACTACTTCGTCCAGTAATTCACTGGCATCTTTCAGCACTACATTGATAACGGTTTGTCCGTTTACCTTTATTTCTTGAGTCTCATATCCTATGCTGGAGAACACAAGTACGGCATCCTTGGCAACATCGTTTAGTGAATAATCACCATCAATACTTGTAATAGTACCTGTACCTGTACCTTTTACTTGCACTGTTGCACCAATCATCGGTTCTTTATCTGAAGCCGAGGTTACTACACCTTTTACAGTGATGGTCTGCGCATAGCTACATAGACTTGTCAGCGCAAGACACAATAATAATATTTGCTTTTTCATATCTTAAATCTAATGTTACTTGTTAATTGGCCGGAATGAGTTTAGCTCTTTCCAAATGAGCGTCGAATATAAGTTTATAATTCCCTGTGACGTTCACTGTTGGTTTTGCCCAATTGTCACCTACATGATCGGGTTTGGTCCATGCCGGATTGGTATATTTGGCTTCTTTACCATAATATCCGAAGATCTCCGGTTCGTCTGAGTTGTCTACACGCTACGTGCAATAATTCCACCATCCGTCAGAGTGCCAGTTATGAATAACGAAATTCATTTTAGTACCTGCCTCCAGGAATAGGGGGGTATCCAAATAGAACAGGTGAGGATTGGTCTTATCTTGAGTGAAACGCAGGACTTCAGTTGGGCTACTGGTCATATATCCGAAATAGAATTCCTGTAACCACGAACCACCGTCACCCCATGTGTCAAGGCTGATAGAACCGTATGTGTGAGGTATGGGGTCTACAGCATCGGCAATTGAGTAAGTTTTCAGATTGTATGTACTGTTCTTCACATCAATATTAATTTCATAATAAACATTGGCTTGGTCAAGTACGATTGGCATTGCTGTTTCGGGATCGTCTGTCAGTTTGGTGTTATCCTCTGGATCAAGCCCGAAACAAATAGGAGTGAAGTCACTCTTTTGTGGTAAGAAGAATATTTTAGTTCCGGCTTTTTGACAGTAATAATTTGCTTTATACTGATATTCACCTGTATGTTCAATTACCATCGGTACCCCGAATATATCACTATTCAGTTCTTCGGCAGTTGCCACATCTGCCAGATACATTTTGGGAAAATCCGGCATTTCTGAGATATTCAATACACTGGTGGTAGTGGTTGAGTTTTCTTTCTTGTCAAAAGCGGTAATTGTCACATTATAACTTTTCGGTTCATTGGGGAATACTATTATTTCGGCAAAGTTCAATGAACTTTTTCCATCAGCATCTACACGGCGGTTGTCAAACCCGTCTATACCTGGAATATTAATTGTGACATAATCCAATGCACGATCATCTGTAGCCGTGAACCGAAGATTGAATTTCGTTTCATTTTTCATTAATACTGTAACAGTGGCATCCGGGGCAGCTGAAAATACCGGAGCTGCAAAATCTCCGTCCATTGTGATTAATACATCTTGAGATATACTGCGTCCTCCTACATCGGTTACAGTAACTTTGACTGTGAAACGTTCGCCGATTTCATTTCGGTTTATGTCAAAGTAATAACTTAAATCATAACTCTCTTGCGGAGCACCATAGATTTCGATTAAATCAATTGTCTTGTTCAAATGCAGGTCGGCACATTGTAGGCTGATAGAAGCAATACCGTCTTTGTCTTCTAATGTCCCTTCAATAGTAAATCGATGTCCCGCTCCGGACTCGATGTGGTCTGTTGCTAATGTCATTGTTGGATTTTGTCCGTCTACATCGGGGTAGTCGTTATCATCACTACATCCCGTACATAGGTTTGCAGTTACAAGAAAAGCCCATAACATGGCACCATACAAATGTTTCTTTTTCATATTTTATTAGTATTTGAAGATTAAACATCTACTCTAATAGAGGACGAATTAAATTCGTTAGTGGTGCAAATGTACGTGAAGAAGAATTAAAATCCTGATATAAATCTTGCAGAAAAGGGAGGTAAATCTTGCAATGCATGATTTATGTATCTAAAATACAGACTTTATTTGTATTTTTGAACCATATTATTTAACAATGTGTACACTGATGCTATGAGAAAGATATTCGTACTTTGGCTCTTGCTGCTGTCGGTTGTTTCATTGGCACAACCTTATTCTGTTAAGCAGCTTGGTATAGAGAAGGGATTATCCAATAATTATGTGGTGAGCATTGCTCAAGACAAACAGGGCTTTCTGTGGTTTGCCACGGAGGAAGGGTTGAACAAATTCGATGGTACCCGTTTCATTACTTATTTGAAGAATGAAGATGTGACAAGGCAGGGTATAACAGGCAATGAACTGAATTGTTTGTTGGATGATCCTCAGGATTCTATCCTTTGGATAGGCACGCAAAGGGCCGGTCTGAATGCGTATGACTATGTAAATAACACTTTTCTTTGCTATAGGCATGATGGCGAGAACCCCGAAAGTCTGATAACGGATGATGTTACTAAGATTGTGGCAGCTACAGATGGTAATCTTTGGATTACGACATATTGGCGGGGAGTAGATTATTTCGATAAAAAGGCTGGAAAATTCATTCATTACAATACTCAAACAGTTCCGGGATTGGCTAGCGATAATATTTGGTCGGTTGTTGATGGAGGAGATGGAAAGTTGTATATGGGGCATGTGCATCATGGATTCAGTGTGTTGTCTCTTAAAGATAAAAAAGTAAAGAACTTTATGCATGACCCTGAAGATCCGGTCAGTTTGCCAGGTAATGGGGTAACTTGCATTTATAAGGACTTAAGCGGTAATATTTGGCTGGGAACAGACCGGGGGCTGGCACTGTTCAATCCGGAAGCCGAAAATTTTATCCATTTTCATCATAGTGAGGACGGGGTTCCTCATACCGTATTTGATATCAGACAATTTGATGGGAATAAACTTTGGATTGCCATGGAATTTGGAGGAATAGCCATTTTGGATTTAACGCAACGTATGTTTCTTTCTCCTGACCAAGTGCGTTTTCAATATATAAAGGAAGGGGATGATGAATACAGTCTCTCTAATTCTACTGTACGTTGTTTGTTTCAGGACTCCTTTAAAAATGTATGGGCTGGTATGTGGGGAGGTGGAATTAATTTTCTTAGCCATGAATCTTCCTATTTTAATGTTTATAGTTATTCTCCTATCCAGCATTCGGGTAGTAGCCTGAATAATAAGACAGCAAGTAGTGTATGCGTAGCAAGGGATGGAAAGTTATGGATCGGAACCGATGGGGGAGGCATCAATGTATTTGATAAAGGCAAGCGGGTGGCGGTTTATAAAGAAGAAACCGGTGATTTGACTGATAATTCCATACAGGCTGCACTTTGTGATTCGGAAGGAAACCTTTGGTTTGGATCGTTTATGGGAGGAGTGGATTTTTATGATGTGAAAAAGAAAAGTTTTCACCAGATTTTTCCTAAAGATAAAACAGGGGAAGATGTGCGTGCACTATATGAAGATGCAGAATATGTATGGATAGGAACTAGTAATGGCATCTATAAGGTACGCTTGCATGATAAAGGCATTGCAGATCATTATACAGTAGAGAATAATCTGGTGAGATGTATCTCGAAAGATAATCTTAATCGTTTATGGATTGGTACTTTCGGAGGAGGATTAGGGGTTTTTGATGAACATTTTCAGTGCGTTAAACTTTTTAACGTGACTTCTCTTTTTCCCTCTAATACTATCAATACTGTTTATATGGATAGTCAGAACAGAATGTGGATAGGAACGGGAGAAGGTCTGGTTTGTTTTCCATCCTCTCAGAGTTGGGACTATAAAGTATATCGCAGTGAGGAGGGTTTGTCCAATGTCCATATACGTGCCATTACGGAAGATAATCATGGAAATATATGGGTGAGCACCAATAAAGGTATCAGCTGCTTGTTGAAAGACAAGGAGGTTTTCTATAATTACGATCATTGGGATAATGTGCCTATGGGCAATTTCATGAGTGGAAGTGTGGCGGAAGCTAAGGATGGAACACTTTATTTTGGCTCAATCAATGGCTTATGCCGTTTTAATCCAGATCAGGTATTGGAAAAACGAGAGTCACCTGCTGCAATTATTACGGAGATGCGTATATTCGGCCCGTTGCGTGATACGGACAGTAATGAAAAGGTGATGGCGCTTGAAGGCCAGTCGGAAGTACGTTTAAGCTATATGCAAAATAACTTCAGCGTCACCTTCAATATACAGAATTATGCCTTGGCCGATCAAGTGGAATATGCTTATATGTTGAAAGGGTTGGAAAATTCATGGTATACAGTAACCGATCCTAATAATGTGACTTTCCGTAATATACCTCCGGGAAATTATTGTTTTCAGGTAAAGACAAGAATACGGAATCAGGAATGGGCGGATGAGATAGCTTCTCTGGATATCCGTATTGATCCGCCTGTATGGCTTACGTGGTGGGCCAAGTTATTTTATATTCTTTCGGGTGTTTCTGTCCTGTATTTTATTCTTCATGCCTATAAAAAGAAACTGGATATGGAGTCTCTCTATGAGTTGGAGAAGAAAAATCATGAGCAGGAACAGGAGCTGAATAATGAGCGTTTACGTTTCTATACCAATATCACACATGAGTTGCGTACTCCTTTGACGTTGATTCTGGGACCGTTGGAAGATATGCAGAAAAGTAATTCTTTATCAGGGAAAGATTCACAGAAAATATCGGTTATCCATCAAAGCGCCATCCGGTTGTTGAACCTGATTAATCAGATACTGGAGTTCAGAAAAACGGAAACCCAAAACAAGAAATTATGTGTAAGTCGTGACAATCTGGCAGCCCTTGTACACGAGATCGGACTGAAGTATAAGGAATTGAACCGGAAACCTGAGATTGATTTCTGTCTTGAGATTGAGCAGGAAGATATGTCTTTGTTTTTTGATAAGGAGGTAGTAACGATTATACTGGATAATTTGATCTCCAATGCTATAAAATATACAGAGAAAGGAACTATAACTTTAGGATTACATCAGGTGGTCCGGAATAATATACACCATACGGAAATCAGTGTGAGTGACACCGGTTTCGGTATTGCTCCCGATGCATTGCCTCATATTTTTGACCGTTATTATCAAGAGGGAAGCGAACATCAGGCTTCAGGAACAGGTATTGGTCTGGCTCTGGTAAAGAACCTGGTAGTTTTGCATGAGGGGGAGATCAGGGTTGAAAGTTCTTTGAATGTGGGAAGTACTTTTTATGTCAGTCTGCTGACGGATAACACGTATCCTCATGTGCTGCATGCTGACTCGACGGAGAAAACTTCCGATGAAAAGGACGAAAAAGAAGAAAATACAGAACCTGTGCATAGTGGTAAGCGTATTCTGCTGATAGTGGAAGATAATAGGGACATCTGTGATTATATTGTAGAATCTTTCTCGGACGATTTTGAAGTGAGGACTGCCGCCAATGGTGAACAAGGTTTGGAACAAGCGTTGGGCTGCATTCCTGATATTATAGTCAGTGATATCATGATGCCGGTGATGAACGGCATTGTGATGTGCCGGAAATTGAAAGAAGACTTGCGTACCAGCCATATTCCCATTATTTTGCTGACGGCAAAGGACTCTTTGCAAGATAAGGAAGAGGGGTATCAAGTGGGTGCTGACTCTTATCTGACAAAGCCTTTCAGTGCTACTTTGTTGCATAGCCGTATCCATAATTTGCTTGAATCCCGCAAGTTGTTGGCAGAGCGTTTTAATACGAATTCCATACTCATTGACAAACGTGCGGCAGTAACCGAGTCTATGAATAAATTGGATAATGAGTTCCTTGAGAAGATTAACAAGCTGATTGAAGATCGTCTTTCTTCTGAGAAAATTGATATCGGTTATTTGTCGGACGCCATGTGTATGAGTAATTCTACCCTATATCGGAAGATGAAGGCATTGACCGGACTTTCCACCAATGAATATATCCGCAAAATAAAGATGCAATATGCGGAACGTTTGTTATTAGAGGGGAAATACAATATTTCAGAAGTTGCGTTCAAGGTGGGAATTAACAGTACGGTCTATTTCCGTCAGTGTTTTAAAGATGAATTCGGTATGGCTCCTTCTGATTATCTGAAAAAGATAAAACCGGAATAGAGTGGTTGTGTAAGCCGTTTCTTCCATATAGTTAAGCCTTTTTTTACAGTCATCTGCTACAGTCTCCGCCAGTGGACTGTAAGGTCTGCTTGGGTGGACTATACAGTCTGCTGCAATGGGCTCTACGGTCCATTGAGCGGAGTCTGTAGTAGGTAACCGTAAGAAAAGGCTTAATTGTAGGCAAGAAAAGCCTTAGCTAATAGGGAGATTGGACTTTGAAGGAAAGTTGCTGTTTCTCAATTTGTATGTTTATAAATGATTGTAGAATGCTTTCACCGTTTCCCATTTATAATAAGGGGCAATAGGGCTGTCAATGGGTAATTTGACTTCATTTTCATTATGTAGCAATTTTACAATAACTTCTCCTTGTTTATTCTTGAAAAAGATTAATTGAAGGTTGGCTCCCATAGGTGAAACACGGAAATCTTGCCAGGCCAGGTAATATCGGTCGGGATCTGTTTCTTGATTGGAGCATCCTTCTACTTGCATGAGTGCCAACAGACGGATCAGGTTGGTATCATGTCCGAAACGGAGGGTGGCGCAAGGAGTTCCTTCACGGATGGCGCGGTCGGCACTTTCTATAATATTCTTCAATAAAGATTTTGCACTCTTGGGGGCTGCTCCCTGATTGACGGGAGCATTGGCATTGCAAATATACATCCGATAATTCACAGACTGCCAGATACCGAATAATTCTTCTTTTTCAAACAAATCATAAAAGGATAGAGGCAACTCTACATCTTGCATGTCGGAAGCAATCCAATAAAGTCCCATCATGAGCTCGCGGGGATTCCTGACTTCTTTGGGATTTTTGAAAAGTGAAGCGATTAAACGTTCCGGATGAATATGATTTTCTTCGAATGTATGGAAAGCTGTTCTCCATGGCGCACTTGCCGAACCCAGCTTTTCGGCTTCGGGTGAAGTATAGGCAATGTAGTCCATGTGTCTTTGGTTGGCTTCGCGGGTGATCTGGAGGGAGGGGTTTAGTTCTTTCAGTTGTTCTGTGAATGCGGACATGCTCATGATACAACGTACGGAAACGCTCGAACGCGCTGATATGTTGGCGCTGTCCCGGAATATATGGGGATATTGTTGATAAAGCCGTTTGGCAATGGCTTTGTGTTGTCGTTCTCCTAATGGGGTCAGGTTTCCTCCGCGCCCACGGGCATTTTCCCATACTTTCTGGAGTCTGAGCCTCACATCTTCACCTAAATCGGTAAGTCCTGATTTATTGTGAAACGTATCAAAGACACGAATGACTTCTAGATAACGTTCGTCCGAAGTCATCCAGCGGGACCCATGGCGTCCGTAATGGCTGATGTAGAAAGGACTGTAACCTTCGGGTACCGGAGTTTGTATGCCGTTTGGTGTGGGATAAGCATAATAGATGCTACCCATTTTTTCCGGGCTTTGGATGATTTCTTCTTTCAGATTGTGTGCGGGGAGATCTATGGGAGCTACTTTCCAATTGATGCCGAGCGGATTATTTTGTATTTCCCATATCAGAGGGAAATCCGGATTATCCATAATCCACATTTCGCATCCGTCTACTGAGTCGTTTACATGCAGTAAGGAATAGCCCATAGCTTGTGACTTGGTATCAGCCAGTTGGTATTCTGTCTGATTATAATGAAATGCCTTTTGGCTTTTCAATTCCTGAAAAGCGGTTGCTGAAAGTAGGGCAAAGGTTTCTTGAATGGGGAGACAGATATGCTGTCCGTCTTCCGGCTGTAAGAAGCTTAGTCTGACCGCCGTTTTTAAAGCTTCTTGGGGCATGGCGTAGCTGCCTGATTGCCATCGGGTGTTTCTTTCAATTCCCCAATGCAGATAAAGGGTGTCGTTGGACTGATTGAAAGTAAATTGGTACTTTCGGGTTTGTCCATGCAGTTTGAATACAAATAACAGAGGGTTGGTAATGATATCTTGTGCCATTACATTTCCCATCAGGCTGCCGATAAGCAGAAAGCATATAAAAAGTTTTTTCTTCATCGTATGTTACTCTTTAGATTCAGGAAATAGTTTGCTCCCCCAGTTACCGGGACTAGGGCCCATTTTTAAAACCAACTCGCCTCCTTTGATGATATCATTATGGCGGATGGTGGAATATGGATAATTCTTTCCATTTAATAAAATCGACCGGATATACTTGTTCTTTTCGGAAAGCCCTTCGGTTTTGATCGTGAATGTTTTGCCTTCCTGTAAATGGAAACGACTCTCTGTCAGTAGAGGGGTATGGATTAAATAATAGTCTTGTCCGGCATTGGGGTACAACCCCATCATGTGGAATACCAACCACGATGACATGGCTCCGGAGTCATCATTTCCGGGAAGACCGGCAGAACCGTCATTATAGTTCTTCTGGATAATTTCATGGATGCGGTCGCCACTTTTATCCGGACGCCCTACCCAGTGGTATAGGCAGGGAGTGAGGAAGGAGGGCTCATTATTCACATTGAAGAAACCCTTGTCAAAGAAAATATCCAGCCGTTCGTCAAACTTCTCTTTTCCGCCACATTGTTCAATGAGTCCGGGTACGTCATGCGGAATGCTGAGTGAATATTCCCAGGAGGAGGCTTCATAAAAGAACATGTTCCACCAAGGAGTATACCAAGGGCCTTCAAAGGTAACGGGGGTATATGTGAAGGTGGGTTTCTGGATATGGGAGTTTCCGAAAGGTATTTTGTCTAACCAGTTTCCTTCTTTATCCCGGGGAAGTATGAATCCTTTGACTCCTGCATGTTCATAATCGGCCCGCCACAAGTTCTTCCAGTTGGAAGATTGTTTCAAGTATTGCTGGTACAAGTCTGTCTTGCCTAGTCCTTTTGCTACTAAGGCTATGGCATAATCACAATAGGAGTATTCTATTGTGCGGTTTCCGGCTCGGGGAATACCGTATGGAATATATCCCAATTCCAGATAAGGAATCAGTCCGCCTCTTCCCTCCGCTTCTTCGTTACCTCCGGGCGGTATGGTCGCATCTTTCAGCATAGCTTCCAAAGCCAGATGGTAATCTATGTTTGGTAGTCCTTTTACAAATGCATCGGCTATAACAATTTCGGCGTTGGAGCCGCCTTGTGTCCGTCCGTTACAATTTCCGCTTCGTGCATCAGGCATGTAGCCGTCCCGTTTATAGATATTGATCAGTGAACGTACGATGTCTGTTTCTCTTTGAGGGTCAATCAGTGTGATAAGTGGAGTTGAGGTGCGGTAGGTGTCCCAAATAGCATAAAAATCATCATAATAAGGTTCCGGATCACTCCATAATGGATTTTCACCGGTACGGTCTACAGGCATTAACATGGTATGGTAGATGCCGGTATAAAACATACGCTTATATTTTTCGGGTGTATTTGAGGCTATATCAATGCGTTGCAATAAGTTTTCCCATTGTGCCAATAAGGCTTGCCGGGTGTCCTCAAATGACCAATGAGGTATTTCGTTCCATACATTCTCTCTGGCTTTGAGAGAACTGATAAATGAAATTCCGACTTTCAGTTGAATGGTATTTGCAGAAGAAGGGAAACGCAACAAAGCTCCGGTTTTTTGTTGGGAGTCTGGCTGGTATCGTTCATTGCTGATCTGGTTTCCTTTCCATGTGGTCGTTTGTACAAAGGGATGGTCGGTTACTGCATAAAAATAAACGGTGTAGGCACGTCCGTTATTCCAACCTCCGCGAATACGGGTATATCCCATTACTTCGTGATCGGATATGATTTGAATTTCCGAACCTACAAATTGTTGTGCTTCGCGGGCATCGGGGGTCGGTTGTTCACCCAGGAAGAAGCCGGCGTCAACCAACAGGGATTTTAAGGAATCTTCGGGATAGGTGAATCGGTAGAATGAGGCGCGTGGAGCAGTTGTTATTTCAGTATATATGCCTGTTCTCTGGAATTCGGTAGCATAATAGCCCAAGCGGATTGTTTCATCTTTGCGATAGTCTATATGATTGAGCTGATCCATACCTTTGCCAAAAGGCATGACAAGTATGTTGCCATATTTAGGACCTCCTCCTGTCCCGCTGACGTGTACTTGGGAGAAACCGTTGACTTGTTCGGGCATAGGCAGCCAACCACTATTGGGATGGACAGTGCAATCGGGCGATGGTTTCACCATACCATAAGGGCAGGAGGGGCCGATAAATACCCGTCCCAGTCCTTCCGAACCGATTCTGGGATCTACGTAATCAGAAAGTCTGGCTTCCTGTGCCGCGACCGTCACGGGCAGCAGCAGGAAGACCAGTCTTAACAAAGAAACTTTGAATGGAATGTGGGTCATAATTATTTCTTGTTTATTTTTACACGTATTGTATTCTTCTCTTTGATATCTCCTCCGGCTTGTGTCAATTGAGGGAAGGCCCAATAAATGTTACAGCCGGTAATCCGGATATCCGAAGCGGTGTCCAGATAGAAAGCATAAGTCTTGTCATATACAAAACCATCTCCGTTACAAGGACGTTTGTCATACACACCGCCTTCATAACCGGTACGTTTTAACAACTTGACATCTATTTCATCAAAATAGATATGATGCACCTTCTCCGGAGTGTCTCCCCCTACGAAAATGCCGTTTTCACTAGTGCATTTAATCTGATTGAAGAAAATGTTGCTGACTTCTCCCGAGTGTCCTTTCGTTGCACCTTTGGGGAAACGCCAGCCTGCATCTTTATGATTGCCTACGGCACGAGGGTATGAGGTGACATAGATAGGTTCCGCTTTACCCCACCATACATCAGAATAGAACATACAGTCTACTAATATATTGGAGAAAATGACATTGCTCACAGTACCTTCATCCCGGTTTTGTATGCCGATGCCCCGGTTGCTGTTTTTGATAATGCAGTTATTGAATAATACATTATCAATCTTATCCATATTTTCCGAGCCAATCTTGATGGCGCATGAGCGTGAAGTCATGACACAATTAGTCACTACAATATCTTCGCAAGAGCCATATTCTTCAAATTCCCGACGATTCTTCAGGCAAATGCAGTCATCGCCCGATTCAATGAAGCAGTTCGCTATACGTACTTTTTTGGAGTGATCCACATCAATACCGTCGCCGTTGCGTATTTTTAGATTATTCAATAAAGAGATGCCGTCAATCAAGGCATCGTAACAGCCTATCAGGTGTATTGTCCAATAGGCGCTGTTCCGAATCGTGATGTCACGGATAACGGTCTTCTCCGCATTGATAAGGGTAAGCACATGTGGGCGTGGATCAAAATCAGTGACGGGCTTCAGCTCGTAGGAATCATCCAGCTCTTTGCCCATGAAGGCGATTCCGTTTCCGTCTATTTCTCCTGTACCGGTAATGGATATTTGTTTTAAGTCTTTTCCACTGATCCACATCATTCCTTCGCCACGGTTTTCGCGGAATGCGCTTTCTGTATAGATGCTTTCATCGGGGTTGGCCAGCAATCGGGAGTTGGGTTCCAGATGAAGGTTCACATAGGATTTCAAATATAGCGGACCGCATAGAAAGGTGTGTCCGGCAGGAATGATTACGGTTCCGCCACCGGCAGCGGAACAGGCATTGATGGCGCGTTGTATAGCGGCGGCATCATCTGTTTGTCCGTCTCCTTTGGCTCCATAGGTCATGATGTCGTACGTGTTCCCTTGATGGGAAGTACTGCATCCTGTCACAAACAACAGGAGGCAGCATAAGAGGCTGATGATAGTTTGATTCTTCATATGGGTTGTTTTTTTATTTTTTGTACTTATTTCATATTGTCGGGAGGCAGGCTGAGGGCGGATGCTCCCCAGTTTGTATTAGGGTTCGGGCCCATCTGGAGCTCTAATGTTCCTCCCTGTACTATATCTTGGTGTGTAAAGTAATTCTTGTCATATTCTTTTCCGTTTAGTTTTGCTGACTGGATATATATATTTTTTTTGTTGGCGTTGTGGGCTAATATGGTGAATGTCTTTCCGTTTTCCAAGCGGATGCTCATCCGGGGAAAAGAAGGACTTCCTATTATATAATAAGGTGTACCGGGACATACCGGATAGAATCCCATAGCAGAAAATACATACCAGGCAGACATCTGTCCTGCATCATCATTACCTGACAGACCACCGGGAGCGTTCAGATATTCTGTTTCCATAATATGACGTACCTCCCGTTGGGTTTTCCAAGGTTGTCCGGCATAGTTGAAGAGGTAGGCTATCTGATGACAAGGTTCGTTGCCGTGCCAGTAGCGGTGTTCGCTGAACATGGAATCCAGTTTGGCAATGTATTTTTCTTTTCCGCCCATACATTCCATAAGTCCGTATATATCATGGGGGGCATACCAAGTATAATGGCAGGGAGCTCCTTCGGTGATGAAGCGGGTGAAAGAAAAGGCGTTACCGGCATCGGTGAGGAAACTTCCGTCAGCGTATCTGCCTTGGGCATATCCGGTGCTAGGGTTTATTACGTTACGGTAATATCGTGCACGTATCATTAATGTATCATAAAGTCCTGTTTTTTGTGGATCAGGAAAGTTATCATCTGATGTTTCCAACTTTTGCAGGACTTGGGCCAATACGAAATCATCGTATGCATATTCTAAAGTACGTGACACTTGTTCGCAGGTATGAAAGGCTTCCGGTACGCTGTCTTCCAAAGGAATGTATCCATATTTCAGATAAGAATTCAAAGCACGCCGTCCCATTCCGTTTTTATATTCTTCATAGGTGGCGGGAGTCCTGAATGCGTTCCGGAGCATTCCTTCGCAAGCTTTGTTGATATCAAAATTACGGATTCCTTTGATATAGGCATCTCCCAGTGCGGAGATGCAATGATCGCCTATCATGGCTGCGGTATAACTGTTCCAACAAGGAAATATAGGCAGCCAGCCGCCTTGTTCATATTTGTCCACCAATGATTGCATCATGTCTCCGGCTTTCTTTGGGGTTAGGATATTGACTAAAGGATGGAGAGCACGGTAAGTATCCCACATACTGTAATCTTCATAGTAATTTCTACCGTTGGCTGATTGTCTGAACGGGTGTCCTGTGGAAAAAGAAGGATAGCGCCCGTCTACATCATTGAATGTACGTGGCAGGAATGAGGCACGGTAGAGTGCTCCGTAAAATTTCTCTTTATCGTTTCGGTTGTTTGTCTGTATTGTAACTTGTGAAAGCCTTTGTTCCCAGATGGAGTTCAGTTCCTGTCGGGTGCGGTCAAAATCCCAATGAGGTATCTCGGTGTCCAGATTCTTTTGAGCGCCTTCCATGTCAGTAAAAGAGGAAGCGGCTTTGATTAATATGGGTCCTTCTGAGTGTATTTTGAACCGGAGATATGCACCTATACTTGTTCCATCGGCTATCTGTCGTTGTCCGGCGAAGAGACTGTCATGCCGGAATGTACCATATTCTTCTATTTCATTTTGATATTCAATGATAAAGTACCCGTTGTATCCGGCGGGTTCTCCCCAGCCTTGATAGATGCGGTGGACGGGATTGTATCCGCGTATCTGTTTTTTTATGGTATCGATTTCAATATATCCTTTCCCTTCATCACTGTTAGGATTGACTATGAGATAAGCATCTTCCGGTTGGTTATAAGTGAATCGGAAAATGGCTGAACGGGAACGTCCGGTCATTTCTGCAAAGATGGAATAATCTTTGAGAAGGACAGAGTAATAGGCGGGCGTTGCTGTTTCTTCTTGGTGAGAGAACAGGCTTCCTCTGTCTTGGGGAAGATATTTCAGTGTACCCGATACAGGCATCAAGGTCATGGAACCGTAATCCTGTGTACAACCTCCGACAATCCAATGTGAATTGCGGAAACCTTGTATTTTCGTATCTTTGTAATAATAGGGAGCCTTACATTTTGCTTCTGTATCTTGTGTTTGGGGAGTCCAAAAGTTCATTCCGTTGGGCTCTAGAACAGCAGGCAGCGTTTGCCCGTACTCTTCGGTATTTTTGCCGAAAAGTTCTGCGGTGTGGGTTGCGCTTGGTGCAGTGCCCGTACGGGTATCTACGTAGAACAGTAGGGATTCTTCCTGATGACCGATACAAGCAGTAAACAGGCTGCATATAATCAGCAGGTAAGATAGGGTACTTTTCATAGCTCTTCTTGGAAAAGGGTTATTTTTTAATCTCCTGATGGAGTATTTTTATAAAGAGTTCCGGCCGGTCCAGATTGACTAAATCGGGATGGACTTCAATCGCTTTTTTATATTCTTTTTCACTCGCATTCTGAATAGCAGCCATTATCTTGATATGATTGCTTTTGCAGAATTCTTTGAATTGAGGAGTGATATTGAGGATATCTGTTTCTACATAGGCCGGGGTGCATATTTTCATCCATTTCTCCAAAGCCGCTATATTGGAGGCATTTACTTTAATCTTCATTTCCGGAGCGATTTTGATAAATTCTTTCAGCATTTCTGAGTCTGCAAACCAGAAGAAACTTTTATTTTCATATCCTTTTTGGCGTACTAATGTAATCAAATCTTTTATCGGAGTTCCTCGTTTTACATCAAAAAAAATGTGTGCCTTTCCTTGTAGGGTATCTAGCATTTCGGCTATACGGGGTACGTGAATGCCGATAAATCGAGAACTGAACCAACTGCCGGCGTCTAATTTTTCAATATCTTTGGATAGCATATCTTGAATGGGACCTTTACCGTTGGTAGTACGGTCTAAAGTTTCATCATGCAGATTATAAAGTATATTGTCTTTACTTTTGCGCACGTCCACTTCTATCCAGCCGGCTCCATGTTTCAATGCAGCTAGAGCTGATGGAATGGTGTTTTCCGGCGCTATATGGTTCGCTCCTCTGTGTACTACGATTTCGATAGAGTCCTGGTACATCATTTTATGGGCATGTATAGGAAATGGGAATAATACCAAGATGGATGTCGCGATATGAAGTAATAAGATTTGATGACGTTTCATGAATTATTTTTTGCTTTAAAGGTTTTTATAAGAGCTTGCCGTAACAAGCCCTTATAAAAACTTATTTAATTTATCAATAACCGTAATTTTGCTTCCAGTTGGTGTTTGAATTCATCAAGCCGACAGATACAGGGAAGATTCTACGCCATTTCTCGGTCTTGGCTTCCGGATGATATTGATTTTTATATCCCCAGTCGTCTTCGAACTTTCCAAAACGGATTAGGTCATTGCGACGCCATGTTTCTGCGTAAAATTCACGTGCACGTTCTTCAAGCAACTCGTCCAATGAAGGAGAATGCTCCAATAATGGAGCGTTACAGTAGCTGCGTATTTGGTTGAACAGGGATTGTGGCGTATCACCGTTCGTAGCTGTTGCTCCCCGTAGAATAGCTTCTGCTTTCATTAGCAGAATATCTGCATAACGGAAGATAGGTACATCATTGCTTTGATTCCGGTTATAGAGGTTATAATCGTCTGCTTGAATAGCCCATTTGATGCATCGGTATCCCTGGCACCATGCGTTCAAGTCATTTCCAAGATCCATTTGGTCATTCAAGATGGTGATATTCTTGGTGAGGACAACTTGTTGTCCGTTGTATATATAAGGTTCTGTTCCCATTGTATGTGTGCTGATGTCATAATAGTTGATCGCACCTTTCATGATGATGTCATTGCGTTCATCTCCTTCCAGACAAAAACGGTCTGCTGCTTCAGGAGTGACGATGAAAACGCCTCCAGCATTTTTGGATAGTGTTATACCGAACAGTCCTTTGCCGTCCGCGCCGTCATTGTTGAATTTAGGCCAGAATTGAAAACGGGCGTAAGTATTGGCTCTGGTTGATGTTTCATTATTTTGGTATGGCATTGCATAGATGAAATCTTTGATCTGATAGCCGTTGTCCGGCATGAATTTCTTGCGATAACCATCACTGAGGTTGAAATGACCAGAGGCGATGATATCATCGCAATATTTTATGACATCATTCAATTTGGAATTAGTCATGCTTGGATCATAAGTAGCTACATCATTACAGGTATAAACAGCCCAGTTTATATAGAGTTTGGCAAGGAGAGCCTCAGCCATCCATTTGGTTGGCTTGCCATAAGTGGAAGCATCAACATCTTCTTTTAAACCGCCGGAAGCCAAAGCACGAAGCAGGTCGCTCTCGATAAATTTTGTAATTTCGGAACGGGGAGAACGGTCGATAGCTTCAGAATCGCCGATCAAATGGTCTAATTTGGGAGTTGCTCCGAATGTATCCATAAAAATAAAATGATAGAAAGCACGCATGGCAAGTGCCGGAGCAATCAAGGCTTCTTGTTCGGCATTGTTTTCATCCTCTCCACCCAGGTCAAAAATTGCTTGATTGCACTTTGTGATTGCAGCCGGAATATCACCGGCCCAGTCCACGTGTGCGTCTCCTGGAAGGCTGGCATGAAGAGAGGAATGGATATAATTGCCGCCATCATACCAGTTACCACCAAATGTCACTGCCATGAATTCATCAGAGGACAGCAGGGCAGCTTCCATATAACGACGTCCTAATGCTCCGCCGAATCCATAATACAAACCTGCCATTTTCGCTTCTTTGGCAATTTCGGAATCCGGGTATTCTGTATAAGTGGATTTAAGATCCACATCTAGATCTGTGCAGGAGGAGAAGGTGAACAGACCACCTACTAGCCAGGTTATTAATTTTATGCTATTTTTCATATCAGTTTTCAATTATATGGTTAGAAATTCATGTTTACACCGATCATAAATGAACGGGTACGCGGATAGTAATTGGTGCGTCTGTCCATACCCGGTTCCAAGCCTCCAAGGTTGATTTCCGGATCACGACCGGAGTAACCGGTAATGGTGAATACATTATTACAAGTAGCGTATAGCTTGAGCGAGTTTATCCAGTTACCAATTTTGCCGAAAGTATATCCCAATGAAACCGAGGACAGACGGAAATAACTACCGTTCTCTATCCAGCGATTGGATGGTGCTTGAGATTGTGTGTCTGTAGCACGGTGTTCGGTAGCTACGCTTTTTAATACATTGCGGCCTTCTTTCACAAAAGAAACATTAGAGTATTGTTCTGCAGTGGCGTTGTAGATATCTTGTCCAAAAACACCAGTAAAGAATAAATCGAGATTCCAGTTCTTGTATTGGAAGTTATTGCTCCAGCCTAAATTTAAATCAGGTTGTGCACAGCCGGTAATAGTACGGTCTCTATCAGTTTCAGGATCTGTGGTCGTTTCGCCTGTACGCTCACCCGTTTCAGGATCGTGTACATAAAAGATGGATACTCCTTGGTTATTGTAGCCGGCCCATTCGTAGGTGTAGAAGGTGCCGATAGGATGTCCTTCCATGATGCGCTGTACGTCTGCATTTGAAGAATAACCTGCGATTTCAGGATCGGCTGCACGGATATAATCTACGGAATATTCACTGTTGGATATACTTTCTACGTTATTTTTATTATGAGATAAGTTCAAACTGGTTTGCCAAGAGAAATTTTTTGTTTGTATAGGAGTGGCATTAATGGTAAATTCAATACCTTTATTGCTGATATCTCCCACATTGGCCGGCATGGTTCCGAAAGGATAGCGGTTTGTGGAAACCTCGTAAGTGTATATCAGGTCGCTGGTACGCTTGTCATAGTATTCGATGGTTCCTCCTAATCTGCCTCCAAAGAAGCTGAAGTCCAGCCCGATGTTCAACATGGCTGTACGTTCCCATTTTAGGTCTGGATTGGCATTTGAGGCGGCTGCCAGGGTATGGTAACTATTCTGTGTGCCATTGGCGTTTGTATAGTTGAACCAACCTGAAGTACTGTAAGTCTGGATAGCCGAATAAGCTCCGAATCCGAGTGAGTTACCACTAACACCATAACCAACACGGAACTTCAAGTCATCGAAAACATTTAAATCTTTGATGAACTTTTCTTCGCTCATACGCCATGCCAACGATGCAGATGGAAAAGTTCCCCAACGGTTGTTCTTTCCAAAAGCAGAGGAGCCGTCACGTCGAATTGTTGCTTGAAGCAGGTATTTGCTGTTGAAGGAGTAGTTGATACGTCCATAAAATGAGATCATACGTAAAGTTTCCAAATGACCGTTATTATTGCTGGTGATACCGCCATTCTGCCAATCCATTTTATTGGCAAGGTTCAGATTATAAAAGGTGGTGTTATCATTGTAAAAGTCGTAGACATCCAGACCGAAACTGTCATTGTCATCATTCTGTTCCCATGAATAACCGGCCATCAGGCCCAGTTTGTGGATATTGGCGAATGTATGATCATAGTTTATGTATGTTTCAAGAATTTTTTTCTTGTTTTCTGTTGCAATACGTTTAGCTTCGCCATTTCGGGTGTTATATTGGGATTTGCTGGTATGGTATTCGTTCCATATATATTGTTCGTCTTGATAGGAAAGACTTAAGTTCCATTTCAAGTCCTTAGTGATATCTAAAGTACCTTTGGCTGTTCCTTGAAGGAGTTTCTTGTTATTTTCAAAAGTATCTTCATTGATCATGGATACAGGATTGAAGTTTTGGGAGATAGTTTTGTCGCTATACCAAGAGCCGTCTGCATTGGTGACAGGAACTAGTGGAGAATAATAATTCATGGCATCGAATACGGATTGGCCATCTTTGGCGGAATCAACGGTGGTACCTTTTGATTGTGCGGCATTCACATTAAAGGCTAAGGTGAGCCGATCATTCAGTGCTTTGGTTTGCAAGAATGCGCGGCCGCCGAAACGCTCGAAATCTGTACCACGTACGATACCTTGTTTGTTTTGATAACTCATGCTGGCACTGTATTGAGTCTTTTCTGAACCGCCATTGATAGAAACGTTGTGGTTATGACTGATTGCTGTGCGCAGTACTTCATCGTTCCAATTGGTGTTTGCTCCTTTGTCATTCGGAAGAGTGATGTTATTTTCCTTGGCATAGGTGCGGAGTTCGTCGGCAGTCATCATATCTAAACGCTTGGCAATGTTGTCAAATGCAAGATATGCGCTGTAGTTTACAGAAGTGTGCTCACTTTTACTACCTTTTTTGGTGGTAATCAAGATTACACCGTTAGCAGCCTTGGAGCCATAAATAGCCGTTGCAGAAGCGTCACGAAGTACGTCAATGCTTTCAATATCTTCGGGAGCAATCAGACTTAATGACATACCGGGAATACCGTCAATAACATAATAAGGTTCCATTGCCGCACCGGTACGCAGAGAAGAAGCCCCACGTAAAGAGATAGAAGCTGTACCAGAAGTCGGGTCGCTGCTTTGTACTACCGTCAAACCAGGGACTTTACCTTGCAACAACTGTCCAGGGTCAGAATAAACTCCTACATTCAGTTTGTCTGCTTTCACAGTGGTAATGGAGCTGGTTACATCCTTACGACTCATACTGCCATAACCTACTACCACAACTTCATCTAATGTTTTAGAATCTTCTTCCATAATAATCTTCAAAGAAGATCCTTTTACTGTAATTTCCTGGGTAGTGTAACCCACGTAAGAGAATACGAGTGTCTTTCCTTGTGCTACATTCAATGTAAACTGTCCGTTAAAGTCAGTGATAACACCGTTGGTAGTACCTTTTTCGACTACATTCACTCCGATAAGGGGTTCTCCGGTCTTGTCTGTGACAATACCGTTAACTTGATTTTGAGCAAATGCCAGTGTACTGTTTAATAGGAGTAATGCAAAGACTACTATCTGTGCAAATGTCCTTTGGGTTAGAGATTGTACGTTTAGCATAGAATTTAATTTTGGTTTTGATTAATATGTTCTTGTTTAATACTGCATAGTTCTCTATATATTATGAATTGGTTGTTACAGTTTGATGTATATTTTCTTAAGATATAGCGGATAACCGATACACCCCAAAAACAGAGTGAAAACGAGGGCGTAGACAGCTGAGGCAAGGTAGGCGTCGGTTATTCCTGAATGAATGGCTGCATAGGCTGCCGCCTTCCATCCGGTACTTCCCATCATAATGGCAAGTACTTCGCTCAGTACATAGAGGAATAGGGGGTTGACGCCGAAGATGATGAAGAAGCGGCACCATTTTTGTTTATTCCTTATGTCTATATAATACATTAATGTGGCAAGTGACATGGAAGCCGCTCCGCAGGTCACCAGAACAAAAGTAGGAGACCATATTCTTTTATTTAAAGGCAGCGCATCTGCCAACAAATAGCCGATACTCATCAGAATGAATCCGGTCAAGAACAAACGGAGCACTTTGTTTTCTGTCTGATGGCTTTGTATTATCCATTTTCCACATGAAAAACCGATACAAGTGTGGGCGATAGCAGAGAGAGTGCTTACAAATCCTTCCGGATCAATCGGGCTCTTCTGATAGAGATGTGCTTCGCCGAAAAGTTGCCTGTCAATGATGGATAAAATATTGCTTTCATCGCAGGTATAACCGTTCCCCATGCATAATATGACAGTGTAGCTTACCAGTAAGATAAAGGTTAATGTGGGGATGAACTTATGATTCATAAATAGGGCTGTAAAAGAAATAACACAGTAACATAAAGCAATGCGTTGTAGTACCCCGGGGATGCGCAGATGGACAAAAGGCAGGAAGTCACCTTCACATACATGGTCAAACCAACCGATTGCCCATCCGATGCATAGAATAAGAAATGTGCGTTTCAATATCTTGGTTACCACTTGTAGGGAAACGTTGAAATTGAATTTGTTCAATGAAATATATGTTGAAATACCCATGATGAACAGAAAGAAAGGAAAAACCAAGTCACAAGGTGTCAGTCCGTTCCATGCAGAATGTTGTAAAGGTGCATACGACACTTTGCCTCCTGCATTGTTGACCAGAATCATTCCTGCTACAGTGATGCCCCTGAGTGCATCGAGTGACAAAAGCCTTCTTTTTAATGGGCGGTGCCTGCTGTGCGGTTTCTGTATCGAGTTCTTTCTTTTTCATCTTACAATCAATTGTTTATCAATGTTATAGCCTCTTTTGCTACTTCTATACAATCACCTTCGGCAGATGCCGCATAGGTGTTCTTTGCCAGTGTCCATGGTTCTTCCAGGGCATACCAATCTATGGTCATGGCTGGATTATCGGCAGTGGGGGTTGATGAATTACCTACTGGCAGTACAGGAAGTTTGCCATCCAGTTGGTCTTGCAGTACTTGCCAGTATTTTTCCCAACGTTTATAATAAAAGTCGCGCAGTAGTCCGTTCCATTCTTTATGGGCATAATCTCGTAACTTGCCGATGTCGGCGCAGTAACGGTTTCCCCATGTGGTGATTTGTACGCGGGCATTCCATTCGTAGAGGTCTTTCTCTTCAGATGTACTTCCTAGATTGCGCGCTTGTTGAATCCAGTTCCCTACTTTGAATTCTTTGCGTGTGCCCAACAGTTTGTCTTGCATTATCAGTAGTTCCAAGAACTGTCGGGTATGTGTGGCATAACTTTTTTTATCGAAGCTTTTAAAGTCGGCAACAGCGTAATTGTACACTATTCGGGCACGGTCGGCAATGGCTTGTCGGGTGATATCAACTAGATCATATTCAAAGTTGTTGTTACCGCGATATTTGTGTGCCACGCTCACCATCAATCGTGCGGCTTCTGCTGTGGTAGTGGGGTCGTAATAGTTGCACATTTTGCTCCAGCTGGATGCTTGGAAATTATTCAGTGATGGGCGCCCGCAAAAGATACTTTCGTGAGGACCTTGTTGGTTGTTGCCTGCCGGACAGTTGTAGATACCGTTTGCCAGGATCTGCCAAGCTTGCCAGATAGATTCATCGTCTGTGCCATAGCGTGCGCGGATGTATTGTTTTATCCATTCTTCTTTGGTAAACTTTTCTGCACGCCAAGGTAGTTCGCACATCAGTTCGAACATAACGGGATTATTTTCAATGCCTTCCATTGTCAGACCGATGCCTTTTAGCTGAGTGGCCAGTGGGTTGTCTTTGGTCAGGTAAAAATTATGAAGAAGTTGGTCCATCCTTCCATGCAAACCCACGTTCCCACCGAAATTTTCCAACAGGCAGAACAACCAGTTGTGTTCTTCGTATCCTTTGTCTCGTTTCCATATAGAGGGAATGCCCCACATGGGACGGCATTCGCTAAATAAATCAAGGATGAGCAGATCGCCGGGATTCAGCGCTTTCATCATTTCCGGGCGTGGATTTTCTGTCCATCCCTGCACCACCCACACAGCTTTTGGATTAGCCTTTTTCATTGCATCCATAATAGCCTTGCCGGCTTTGCCGAAGTCTAGTCTGGCAGGCAAGCTTTTGGCTTCATGAAAAGGATCGATGGAGTAGTAGTCACTTGTTCCATACAGCTTTTCGGTTTCTTCGTAAAAAAGGCTGGCAATCTGGGTAAACTTGGGATCGTCGGGCAGTAAGATTCCCGGCCGGTCAAATCCGTTCCATTTGTTGAGAGTGCTTTGGGCGGATTCCGAGGAAGTGTTGCTTAATGTTTTCTCTTCTTTTCCACCATCAATACGTTTTCCCAAATCCAGTTTGGAGGGGATCATACCCGAGTAACCGGGCAGTACGGGGTGCATTCCCCATTCTTTCATTCGTTTCAATATTCTTTTTCTGCAAGTCTTCTTGCTGTTTATACCAACTATCGGGGTTAGGGCCTCCCCAGCCTTCCAAATTGTTCATTTCCCACCAGGCAAGGAATGCTGGTCCGGCAATAAAATCATTGATTTGCTGTTTGGAAAATCCTAAGCGGAGTAATAGGTTACGCCACACACATTCATGTCCTACGGCAGCAAGTGGCAGGTTGATGCCATGCAGTGCCATCCAGTCCAGTTCCTCTTCCCAACGTTTCCAATCCCAAAATGCCATGGAGTAGGAGTAGGTGCAGTAATTGAAATCGTAACGCAGGGCCAGATTTGTTTCGTGGCGTTCTTTACGGAAGACGGGAGGAAGAACATTGGGTAGTGAGGCATGCATACTGTTCCATGACAGGTGGATTCCGGCATGATACTTTAAGTACCAGTTGATTCCGGTTGCTATATTAATATAGGTATTGCCTCGTATCACTACCTTGTCGCCTTTTTGGTCCAACTCGAAAAAGTCATTTGGGCTTTTGTGTAGTTCGACTACGAACTTGTCCGATGCTCCCTTGTCTATCCTTTCCAGCATTCCCTTGATGGGGTTTGCCAGTATACCGGAGGGGAGTAATATCAGCCAGCTCAATAATAAGAATGTGTTTTTCATATACATTTGCATTTCTGTTTTTTACAAATGTAAGGGAAACAAAGCTTTTTATAGGAGAATATGGTGCACAAATGGAGTAAAATAGTAAAGTGAACTATTTTTTTCCAAAATATTCGCTTGGAAGTACTCCAAACAGTTCTTTGAAGCATTTTGTGAAATATTTAGGGTCGTTAAAACCTACGGCATATGCGATTTCTGCAACAGAAATGTCACATTCTACTTTGGTTAAAGTGTCTTTTGCCACATTTAATCGGTAGTTTCTCATGAATTGACCAATGGACTGCCCTGTCAAAGATTGCAATTTCTGATTGACTAAGGTTTTGCTGTATCCCATATCGCGGATAAAGCGCTCTAAGTTATAATCCGAGTCGGCATAATGTTCTTTCATTAAATTGATTGCCGATGTCATAAATGTGTTGTCTTTGGAACTAGCGTTTATATTCAATGTTTCACAATTCATACTAGTGGAGAACATGGATTTGTATTTCTGGCGTAAGGCAAGTATATTTCGGATACGTAATCTTAGAATAACCTCATCAAATGGTTTGCACAGATATTCATCTACTCCTATTTCATAGCTGATTCTTTCTTGGGCTTCAGACCGGAGGGCAGTGAGCATGAGAAAGGGGATGTGGGAAGTAGCCAGATTAGCTTTTACCCGGCGGGATAATTCATTCCCGTCCATGACGGGCATCATCAGGTCGCTGACAATCAAATCAATCGTTTCTCTTTGAATCAAGTAAAGAGCTTCTGCACCGTTCTGTGCTTCTTTTAATTGATAATTGTTTTTGAGAATGGAACAAATATAAGTACGTATATCTGCATTATCTTCAACAATGAGGATGGTTTCCTTTTTCTCGTTTCTATTGGCAGGAATGGAAAGTGGGTGTTCATTCTGCTCATATTTTTCTTTTTCTGATTTGGCTTGGGGGATACCTTTTTCCAAAGGTAATAGTATTCTGAAGAAAGCTCCTTGCTTGGGATTGTTTCCTGCATAGATGTTGCCTCCGTGCAGAGAAATGATTTTCTTACATAAGAATAGTCCGATTCCTGTGCTGCTTTGTCCATAAACGGGATATTTGATGCTCTTTTTGGATTGGTAGAAGCGTTCGAAAATACGTTCTATATCTTCGGGTACGATACCATTACCTGTATCTTTTATATCTATGAACAGCCAGGTATGGTTGTCTTTGTCGGTAAGGGAAGCCACATACAAACTTATTTTTCCATAATCGGGAGTGAATTTAACAGCATTGGATATCAGATTAATAATGGCTTTGCGCATATATTCAACATCAAATATCCAAAACGGGGTACAGAGCCGGAAGTAGGTGATGATGTTTATGTTCCGTTCATGGGCAAATACTTCGAAAGGCATTAATATATTTTGTATAAGGCGGATAAAGTTTTCGTTTGTCTTATTTAATACAACTTTGTCTGCATCTAACTTTCTGAAGTCCATTAATTCATTGACTAGTGATAGCAGATAATTGGAATTCCGTTCAGCTATTTGTAGCTGTTTCTTTACTTCCGGCTCATGGCTTTCGTCAAGGGCGCGTTGGATGGGACCGTTGATTAAAGTGACTGGTGTCCGGAATTCATGAGTGATATTGGTGAAGAAAGCAATTTTTTCTTCCGTTACCTCCTCGACGTGTCGTGCCATTATTTCTAGTTGTTTATTTTGTAACTCTAGCTCATGGGTGCGTTGGGCTACTTCTTTTTCCAGTTGTTTTTTCTGTTGACGGTACAGACTTATTTTCCATTGATAAAAATAATAGCTGCCTACGGTGATCAGAATGGCAAGCAATAAATAGAACCACCAGGATTTATAGAAATAAGGGGTGATGGTTACTTTGACTTCCGTTATTTTATCAGACCAATGTCCTTTCTCGTCTGTGGCACGGACTTGGAACACATATTTTCCGGAGGGAACGAAATTGTATCTAGCAGTATGTTCGCCAGGAAGGGTTTCTGTCCATTCATTCTCATAATTTTTCAAGCGGTAGGCATATTTCACTCGGTTACAGTTTCCATAGTTTAAGGTGGAAAACTCGATGGAAAAACCATGATCTTTTTCGTGCAGACGGATGGTATGTAAATTTGTTACCGCGCAGGGAGTTTTTCCGTCTGCTGGAGGATAGACCATGGTACCGGCGACACTGATTGAGGTCAGTTTGACTTTGGCATCCTGCTTTTTTGTCTTGGCTATATCGGGGGTGAAAGCGACTAATCCGTTTATAGTACCGAAATATAACAGGTTATTTTGGGGAGAATAATAAGATGCGTTCCAATAAAACTGATTATTGGGCAGTCCGTCTTCTTTTGTATAATTGGTGAAAGTCATGGTTTGTGTATCCAGTTGGGCGATGCCGTGGTTGGTGGACATCCACAGATGTCCCGTTTTATCTTCCACAATACCTATAATGGTATTATTGGGTAACCCGTCCTTGCGGGTGTAGTTATGAAATGTGAACTGTGTTCCGTTTTCTTCCGCTAGTTGATATAGTCCGTTCCCATTTGCCCCCAGCCAGATGGTACCATTATGATCTTCTATGATACAGTTTATTTTTTCTAATTGCAATGAAGTGGGTTCCGTCAGTTTATGTTTTAAATAGGTATAGCTGAATTGTGCGGAGGAAATGGAGAACGAGTGTAAATCCATAATGAAAACTCCTTCAGATGTTCCCATCCAAAGGCGTTTCTTGCGGTCGATAATGATGGATCCTACCGCATCGAATTCATTGTCGGAACGGTCAAACAAGACCCGGGTGAAACGCTTGGTCTTTTTATGGTAGAAATGAAGCCCTCTGGTAGTACCAAACCATAAACCATTGTTCATGGTGTCTTCACAGGCGCTGCTCAGGAAATCTCCTTCCAGTCCTATGGAGTCTTCCCGGATATGGCGTTGGAAAGTTTGGTTATGGGGGATGTTCAGATTTAGTTCATTGATTCCGACTCCCCAAGTATATGCCCATAAATGATTTTCGGAATCAATGAGAATGCCACGGATAGAGTTGTTACTGATGGAAGTGGGATTGTTCTGGTCAAAAGTATAATGAATGAACTCATCGCTGCCTTTGCTCTTTTTGTTGAGTCCTCCCTCTACTGTTCCTACCCATAGATTTCCGTCTTTGTCTTCGCTGATGGCATTGACCGGATTGGGGGAAAGAGAGGTTTCTCGAAGATAGTTATATTGCCACACATACGTTTGCAGACAATTGGGAGTCAATAAATTGATTCCTCCTATCTCGGTCCCTACCCAGATATTCTCATTGTCGGTCAGCAGGCAGTTGATGAAATTACAGTTCAACGACTTGTCAGGCATTTCATTGTTTTGGCGGATATAAGTAAAAGTATCGGTATCCCGATTGTATACATTGAGTCCGTTCAGAGTAGAAACGATGACATCTCCTTTGCTAGTCAGTTTAACTCCGGTTATATAGGCTTGACTTAGCATTCCGGGGCGATGATTGGAGTAACGGTACCGGTTCAAACTCTGCCGAGTATGGTTATACTTGAAGAGTCCGCGATTGGTTCCTATCCATAACAATTCCCCGTCAGTTTCCATGCAGAGAATTCTCCAGTCTTCTGAGAAGGGTTTCAGCAGCTCCGATACCATGCTGGTTTTCAGTAAGTGGTTGCTTCCTTTTTCAATACGGCATACATGATTATCTATGCCTGCACAGATGTATTCTTGCAGGTCAATAACAGCGTGGATGGGGGATTCTGTATCTTTTTTCAGTTTATAGTAATCTTTTATTTGCCCGTTTACGCCTAGTTCCAGATACCATAGATTCTTGTCTGTCGATATCCACAGATTGTCCTGCTTGTCCCGATAGATGGATGCAATGTAGTTACTTGCTAGAGATTTCAATTCGGCAGGCAGTTCTTTGTCCGTGTCTATCTGTGTATAATGTTTCAAGTCAATGAGGTCTATTCCTTCTTCCGACCCTATCCAGAGTCGTTGAAACTTATCCTCACAGACTTTATGCACGTAGTCGTTTTTCAAGCGAATGGAGTGGGATTGGGAATTATAATGAATGAATTGATAGCCATTATACCGTCCTATTCCATTATTAGTAGCTACCCAGATATATCCTTGAGTGTCTTTGTAAATATCATTGATGAAGTTATGGGGTAACCCAGTATCTTCTGTAATGAAGCTGAAATTATATCGGTTGAAAAAGTTATGTAAGTTTTCTCCAAATAAGTTCAATACTCCTCCTGTAAGTAGAAGAAGTGCTATAATGTGCGTTTTCATATTAGTAATTGTTTCCCAACAAATGTAAATAATAGTAAGATAGTTCCAAAACATTTGAGTGGAAATCTTGTATCTGAGAGTAATATAAGGAAAATGGCGGCTGGAGATTACAATGGAATTACAAAAGAATGTGATGAAGGCTTTTATGATATGTATGATAACAAAAAAGGCTCGCTATCTGCGAACCTTTGTGCTCTTCGTCTTGGACTTGAACCAAGGACCCTCTGATTAACAGTCAGATGCTCTAACCGACTGAGCTAACGAAGAAAATTTGCATTTGACTTTAAAAGTGCTCTTCGTCTTGGACTTGAACCAAGGACCCTCTGATTAACAGTCAGATGCTCTAACCGACTGAGCTAACGAAGAAGGTTTTTCTCTCAAATGCGGTGCAAAGATAATAGGTTTTTCCGAAATATGCAATATCTTTGCAGAAAAATTTTAGATAAATGGATAAAATAATTGGAATGGGCAATGCATTGGTTGACGTTCTTGTTACTTTGCAAGATGATTCGCTACTAGATGAGATGAGTTTGCCCAAAGGAAGCATGCAACTTATAAATGAAGATAAGTTTTTGAAAATCAGTGGTAAATACTCTGGTATGCAAACGCATAAAGCTACAGGGGGAAGTGCGGGAAATACAGTTTTGGCGTTAGCTAACCTAGGGGCACACCCGGGATTTATCGGAAAGATAGGAAACGATGATTTTGGGCAATATTTTAAAAAAAACGGTTTGAAGCAGGGAATTGACATGAAATTGCTCGCCGGTGATTTGCCTACAGGAGTGGCTTCTACTTTCATTTCACCGGATGGGGAACGTACTTTTGGAACTTATCTGGGAGCTGCTGCTACTATGAAAGCCGAAAATCTGACGTTGGATATGTTTAAGGGGTATGCATATCTATATATAGAAGGATACTTGGTACAGGATCATGAATTGATTCTTCGTGCTATGCAATTAGGAAAAGAGGCTGGATTGCAAATCTGCTTGGATATGGCCAGTTATAATATTGTGGAAGGGGATTTGGAATTCTTCGATATTTTGATAACTAAATACGTGGATATTGTTTTTGCTAATGAGGAAGAGGCAAAGGCTTATACAGGCAAGGATGCATGGGGGGCTATCAATGAAATTGCTTCTAAATGCAGTGTTGTAATAGTAAAACTAGGTGCCCAAGGTTCATGTATAAAGAAAGGTACGGAATGCATCAAACTAGAGGTACCTCCGGTAAAAAAAGTCGTGGATACCACTGGCGCGGGAGATTATTATGCAGCAGGTTTTCTGTATGGACTGACTTGTGGTTATTCTTTGGAGAAGTGTTCCATTATAGGTTCTATTTTAGCATCCAATGTGATACAAGTGGTGGGTACAACCTTATCAAAGAAAAAATGGGACGAAATAAAGTTAAATATAGAGGCCCTTCTACAGGCTTGAATAGAATAATGTATTAATTTGCGGTTCACAAATACATAAAGTGATGAAGTGGAATAGTAAGAAAATATTGTTAATGATTTGCGTGGGCCTGGCAGGTAGCGCTTTGTTTAGTTTTAATAAAGGTGATGACCGTAATTTCCAGATAGCAAAAAACTTGGATATCTTCAATGCGATATTCAAGGAATTGGATATGTTTTATGTTGATACTATTGATCCTGAGAAAGTGATAAAATATGGTATTGATGCTATGTTGGCGCAGACCGACCCTTACACGGAGTATTATCCTGAAGAAGATAATACACTAAAGGAAATGACTAGCGGAAAGTTTGGCGGTATCGGATCGGTAATACGTTATTATACTCCCCGAAAGCGTGTGGCTATTATTGAACCTTCCGAAGGAAGCCCTGCTGCCGAAATAGGACTGAAAGCCGGTGACATCATCATGGAGATCAATGGAAAAGATATGGCCCAGGGAGATAGAATTCCCAATGATCTGACCTCGTATGTCAGTGATAATTTGCGTGGTGAGCCGGGAACAACTTGTGTGTTGAAAGTTGAGAGACCTACTTCTGATAGTACTTATGTGCCAATGGAATTTAAAATAACCCGTTCTACCATCCGTACGAACCCTGTACCTTATTATGGAATCGTAGGCAATAATGTGGGATATATCGTTATCAGTACTTTTGCTATAGAGAACTGTTCAAAAGATATAAAGAAGGCATTGATAGAATTGAAACAGCAAGGTGCTAAATCTATTGTTCTCGATTTGCGTGGCAATGGTGGCGGTTTGTTGGGGGAAGCAGTGAATGTAGTGAATTTCTTTGTGCCGAAAGGGAAAGAGATTGTGGTAACAAAAGGTAAGATTAAACAAGCTGGTACCACTTACAAAACAACGAATGAACCGGTAGATACAGAGATTCCGCTGGCTGTGCTAGTGGACGGTTCTACAGCTTCGGCATCCGAGATTGTTTCAGGTTCCTTGCAGGACCTTGATCGGGCTATTGTGGTAGGAAGCCGTACGTATGGTAAAGGGTTGGTACAGGTACCTCGTGAATTGCCTTATAACAGTAGCATGAAAGTGACTACTGCAAAGTATTATATTCCCAGCGGACGATGCATTCAAGCTATTGATTACGCTAAACGTAATGCTGACGGGTCGGTGGCTCGTACTCCGGACAGCCTGACCAATGTATTCCATACAGCAGCCGGACGTGAAGTGCGTGATGGTGGCGGTATTCGTCCGGATGTGGAGGTGAAAGTTGAAAATTTCCCAAACATTATGTTTTATCTGCTTAATGATGATATGATTTTTGATTATGCTACCCAATATTGTATCAAGCATTCTCAGGTAGGGGAAGTGAAAGACTTTACAATAACAGATGCTGACTATGTTGATTTTAAGAAGATGTTACATAAGCGTAAGTTTACTTATGACCGTCAAAGTGAGAAGATGCTGAAGAACTTGAAAGAAATAGCGGAGTTTGAAGGATATATGGATGGGGCAAAAGAGGAGTTTGCCGCTTTGGAAACGAAATTGACGCATAATTTGGATCATGAGCTGGACAGGTTCTCGAAAGAGATAAAAGATGCTATTGCTCAGGAGATTTTGAAACGTTATTATTTCCAACGTGGCGCGATATTGCAACGCTTGAAAGATGATCCTGATTTGAAAAAAGCTATTGAGACATTGAACAATCAGTCTGAATATAGTAAGATACTTTCTGTTATGAAATAATCGAATGAGGGGCGGATGTACGAATCTGCCCCTCATTATTGTATCATGATACCATTGATGATGCTTTATTTGAACCGGGAAGTATCTATTGGTTTATGCTGTTTTTCTTTATACCCTCCGAACTTGTAGGTAAAGGATAAAGTTATGTTGCGTGAATAGTTGTTGGTGTGCATGTCCATGTATTGTCCTTTATTACGTAGTGTCACATCTATGTTGCCTTCCATCGAATTGAACAGATCATTGGCCTTCACTTGGATACTTGCTTTTTGGTTGGCAAAGTTCCAACGTATTCCGGTATGGATGGCCCAGATATGATTTAAATCATAACTTCCCTGGATAGATGGGCTCAAATAAAGTCCGGTCAGTTCCATGCGAATATCCGGTTTGGTAGAAAGTATTATATTATTTTGTAACATGGCGAGTCCGATCCACTTGCTGTGGTTGAAGGAAAGATCGAAGAATTTGTTACATTTTGCTTGACGGTATTCAGCTTGCAGTGTGACGTGACTGTCCAACCAATGTCCGATTTTGAAGGGAATGATAGTCGTGGCTGAGAAACTTTGCTGATAATCCCAGTTTAAGGTTTTGTAAATCAAAGCCAGGCGCTCTGTGCTTTGATAGGCTAGTTGCTGAAATAAATCGGGTTGATAATCATAAGCCAGGCTGAAGATATACTTGTTCTTTAAAATATAATTCAGATTTGCGGAATAATCGGTGGATGGCTTTAACATTGGATTGCCTTGTACTTCTTCATAACCACTTATATAGCCGGTACTTTCGCTCAGATCCCAGTAGCTGGGATAGGACTTATCTGATGTGAATGAAAGTTGTAGAATATGTGCTGGGGTCATTACGTATGTTAATTCAGTTGTAGGATAAGCCGCCCATGCATGATAACGGGCCGTTTTGTAATATTCTCCGGTTATGGACGCGCTGAAAGACAAATGTTCTCCCATGTTTTTGCTGAATCCGACGTAGAAGTCATATGTATATTCATTATAACGATTGTTTGTATTGAGTTCGCTCATGTCTGTTCCGTTTTGGGTATGATAGAACTGAGTATTATGGTCACTGGCATAAGTTAAAGAGGTGCCATAGTTTAAGGTCCACTCTCGTGGTAGTGTGTGTGACTGGTCTACGTATATTTTCCAGCGGTCTATTGTTTGTCCGCTAGTCGTGTGAAATTCGCTTGTTTGGTTCTTGTTGTCTTTGTTGGTGAATTGCTGATGACTTTCGGAATGGTAGGAGGTATAGTTTATTCCAGCTTTCATACCGAAGCCAGAGAGATAATCTAAAGCGATATTGTGCATTCGAGTCTCCTTTTTTGTCCGGTTGTCTGCGGTTGTGATGTTCCCGTCGGAATATGAATGATTATCGTTGTTAGGGTTGAAGACACCAGTATAGGCTAGATTGATATGAGCATTATCATTGAATTTATATTCAGCGCCTGTTCGTACATAATGTGTTATTCCTTTCCTGTCAATATCATTGTGTTGACAGATATCATATATATTATTTTTTAAGGTGTGATGTGAGTACGTATCTGTTGTTTGTCTGTTTTGTTCATAATGGGTATTATATAGCAAGTCTATATTCCATTTAGGAGTGGTGTAAAGCAGGCTGATTCCTCCTTGTGTGCCACTTCTGTAATTGTATAGATATCCGGCGTTAACTTCTCCTTGCAACCCACTTTCTTCAGGACGGTAACCTTTAAAAGTAAGTTGATGGCAGCACCTCTTACATGATATTGCGGCGGTGTGCTATACATAACTTCTGCCTTTTCTACACGTGAAGCCGGAGTGTTTTTTAATAAAATGGTCAACTGTTCGTGACTCATTGTTGTGGGCCCTTCCGTTTAGAATAATGTTCAGATTGTGTGTGCCTGCTAATGAAAGGTTGCCGTTTATTTCCTGTACACCGGGTAATTGCTGAAGGATTTCATAAGCATTGCTCACGATCTCTATGTGTGGTGAGTTGTGACAGATCATACGATAATTTTCCTTCTTCCACTTTTACAAGAGGGCGTTCCCCTTTGACGATAACTTCGTCTAAAGCATAATCTTTACTTTTCAGGGTAATCGTGCCTGCGTCTTCTCCTGTAGTTGTCAATAAGAGGGTTTCGTACATGATGTGTTGGAAAATCAGCCGATAAGATGCTGGTTGCCGGTTGAACCTGAAGTAACCGGTGGTATCTGTGATTACGGCGTCCACAAAAGTAGAATCAATGGTTTGTAGGATGACGGTTGCACCGTCAATGGGTTGTGCATGGATGTTTGTAACCTTTCCGGTAATGGTTTGTGCAGTGGTTGTTCCTATAACCCAAAATAAAAATAGCGATGTGATGATAAAATTTTGCTTTTTCATATCTATTTGTTTTTAATATTTTCTTTAACTTTGACGAAACAAAAGTAGGGAGACTTTTTTCCTTACGTGGTTAATGGCAGGTTAACACAATGTTAACAAAGTATGGATAGGATATAAGTGTATGACAATCAAACATATTCGTTGGGTAGCTTGTATCGGACTGTTGGCAATCATCTGTTTGCAGTACGTTTGGCTTGTAAATACCTATAAGCTAACTAAGGAAAGTATACAGTTCAGAAGCAATGAAGTATTTAGAGATGCAACGATGCGTGAGGTGTTTTATCGCATGGAAGTATATCAAGATTCTTTGCAAAAGAAGTATAAGGACAAAGATACTTCCATTATGGTTAGAATAAATCTGGATGAAGATTATGATTTTTTTGAGGATGGCAGAGGGGATAAAAATGTGAACCAATGGTTGATGTCCAATATGCAGGTTTCCATGCAAGAAATTGTCAAGAGGGATTATAAATTGTCTGTTTCTTTGCCAAGTTTAGATTCTATTTATCGGACAGGCCTTGCTGCCGAAGGATTGGATGCAGAAGTAATAACTTGTGTGACAGATTCGCTGGGGAATATTCTTAGAAGTTCCCGTTCCATACAGGTAGGGGATTATGGCTTGTTGAAAACCGGATTACAACCTATCAATTATAAATGTACGGAGAATCTTCAGGCTTTTATTGTTAATCCTTATTGGGTTATTTTCCAGCAGATGACCTTGCTCCTCATTGCTACTGTCTTGATGATGGCAATGATCGTCTATTGTCTTGTTTATCAGATTCGTATTATTGCTCATCAGAATAAAATAGCTAGGATGCGTGAGGATTTCTCATACGCCATGATTCATGAGATGAAGACTCCTCTTGCCTGTATTTTGATGGGGACCCGAATGTTGAAATCAGGAAAGTTAGATATTTTTCCGGATAAACGCGAGAAGCATTTTCAGATATTGGAAGACGAGAGTGAACATTTATTGTCACTGACTAACAAAGTGCTGACGCTGTCAAAATTGGAAAATGCTCAATTGAGGCTTTGGAAAAAGGAGATACAACTCCGTCCGATGTTAGAGGATCTTATTGAGAAATATACTGCTAAGGCAGATAAACCAGTACATTTCTCTCTTCATTTGGAATCGGAATGGGTATATGCTGATGAAGAATTCTTGAAAGAAGCTATCGGTAATTTGGTAGACAATTCTATAAAATATTCAGGTGAAGAGGTGGACATACAGATTTCATCCTTGCGTCAGGACTATAACTTTTATTTGATAAAGGTAAGAGATAACGGCATAGGTATTCCGTTGAAGGACCAGAGTCGTATTTTCGAGAAGTACGAGCGTGCTTCGGCTGCCGACCGCAGCCGTAAAGGCGGTGCGTCAGGCTTCGGATTGGGTTTGAATTATGTTTTTCGCGTGGCTGAAGCGCATGGTGGAAAAGTGTGTGTGGAAAGCATTGAAGGGGAGTATAGTGAATTTTTTCTTTTTTTGCCGAGTGGGGAGAAGAAATAAATATTTTTTAAGGAGGAAGATGATATGATAAAACTGTTGTTGGTGGAAGATGATGCCAATCTTTGTTATATTATTCGTGGTGGATTGGAGGATATGATAGGTGGATACGAGGTGATGACCGCTTCTAATGGCGAAGAAGGGCTGAAGATATGGAAGGAGCAACATCTTGATATCATTATTTCAGACATTGAGATGCCTGTTATGGATGGTTATGAAATGGTACGTCGTATTCGGGAAACGGATGGATTTATTCCCATTGTTTTTACCTCGGGCAGGGTTTCGCCTAAAGATGTGGTGAAAGGTTATGAATTGGGGGTGAATAATTATATTAAGAAACCTTTTTTGGCCGAAGAACTGGATGCGCATATTGGTGCTTTGTTGAAAATGAAGCGGGGAATGGGAGCCGCTAATGAAAGTGAGATTTATCGGATTGGTGAAAATTATACATTTGATGCTGTTCATGCAGTATTAAAGCATTCGTCGTGTGTACAAAAGACAATGACGGAACGCGAAGCGAAATTGCTTCAGATGCTTTGTAAAAAGAAAAATGAACTAGTGAGGCGGGATATTATTCTTTCAAGACTATGGGATACGGAGGATGATTTTTTTGCATCACGTAGTCTCGATGTTTTTGTTACTCGACTTAGAAAATTGTTTGCTGATGATGAACGGATACAGATAAAGACTGTGAAAGGAGTGGGTTTATGTCTTTCGGACAAAGGATGAATATGTGTAATATAACATTTATTGTAAGTTCTTTTGGCATTTTCCGGATACTAAACGTTTTTAAGCAACTCGAAAAGATGTGCATTGGTGAAATGACCGTTCTTGAAAATGGATTTTGTCATTATCCCGACTTTGTTGAAGCCGGCCTTTTCTAATACTCGCATGGAAGGAAGGTTGTGTTCAAAGACAAGTGCGAATATACGTATTGTATTCGTATAAGTGAAGTAATGGCAGATGGCTTCTTGTAATGCGTCGGTTACAATACCTTGGTTCCAATATTTTTCTCCGATAACGTACCCTACTTCGGCATTGAAGCATTCCACATCTGTGCCTGGTGTAAATCCGATATTGCCTACGGCTTTTCCATTAACTTCAATACAAAAATCATGAATGCCTTCTTTTTTCTTGATGAGGTCAATAAAGGTTTCCGCATGCTCTAGCCTGTAAGGGTGGGGGAATACGTTGCGGCAATTGTCCCAAATCTTTTTGTTATTCAGTTCTTGAACTAATGAATGAGCGTCTTCTGTTTGCCAAGTACGTAGTGTGTACTTGTTCTTTTGTACAAATACAGCATGATAGCGTCTCATGGGGGTACTGCAGAGCCCATGGTAATTTTGTTTTTCTCCTACGACAGCAAATCCCAAACTCTGGTAGAAAGGAATAGCATAAGTAGAAGAATTAACCGTTGTTTCAATGGAAGGATGGAGGGTGGAGGCGTAGTGGAAAAGTTTTTTTCCTAATCCGTGCCTGTGATATTCTGGCTTGATAAAAAATAGGGAGATATGTTTACCATTACTTTTTATACCTAAAATGCCTGTTAGAGCTTCATTGTCAAAACTACCATAAAATATGATTTCGTTTATACATTTTTTGTTATAAATAAAGCTTTTGAAAAATTCCAATCCCTCATTGTTGAAATCTTCTTTGCCGGTGATGGTGAAAACTTGCCAAGATAGTTCGATGGCTTTTGGGTATTCATCTTTTGTGAGTTGTCGTATGTTATTCATGGTATGCCATATTGTAGATTAGTGTAAAAATAGGTAGAGCAGGTATGTTCTTTGTAAGGTGAAGAAGGATAAAGGTGCATTTAAAAACAACTTTATCCTTCTTTGGCTATTAACTAGAAATTATAGGCTACGCCAAGATTGAATACGGCTTGGTCTAGGTCGCTGATTAATTGGTATTTAATATCAAAGTTTAAACTCCAGCTTTTGTCTAAGTCAAACTCCATACCTGCTCCTAAATTAACTCCAAATTTTCCATCACTTCCACTGACATCGTAATCGCCTGCTTTCCCTAAATCCAAATGCCAGTTAGTGTATGTAAATCCTGCTAATGGATATAGACTAATATTGCTTGCTATGGGAAAAAGGTAGTGGATATTTGCGTTGATGTCAAACATGCTAAGTCCATCATTTTTAAAGAAGTAATTCATAGACGGCTCTATTCTGATTTGATCAGTAATATTATATTGATATTTCAGACCAATACCAACGCTCTCTATTTCAGTTCCATAACTTAGATTTCCACCAATAGCTTGTTTCCCTTGTTGTGCAAAAACAGAACCACAACCTAAAAGTGCCATGCATGCGGCAATAATAATTTTTTTCATAATCACTCATTTTAAATGAATACTAACTTTTCTTTATATGTAGAATTATTTTTCTTCCTCCTTAAACCAGGAAGCATACATTAAATATCCATTGGCTATTTTCTGATTGAGTTCTTTGCTTTGTGCCTCGGGAATCTTTTTGATAAATTTGGCTGGAACTCCTGCCCATAGGCTTCCAGGTTCGATGACGGTGTTACTGAGTACCAGCGCTCCGGCAGCTACAATAGCTCCTTCACCTACGACCGCATGGTCTAGTATGGTAGAGCCCATTCCAATTAGAGCGCCGTCTTTTATAGTCGCACCATGTATGGTTACATTATGTCCTACAGAAACATCATTCCCGATTTCGACAACTGATTTTTGATATAATGTATGTACTACACTGCCGTCCTGGATATTTACGCGGTTACCTATGCGGATAGCATTAACATCGCCGCGTAATACGGCGTTAAACCAAATGCTGCAATCTTTTCCAATTACAACATCGCCAATAATAGTGGCATTATCGGCTAAATAACAGTTCTCGCCGATTTTTGGAGTGAATCCTCTCACTGATTTTATAAGTGCCATAATTAATTTCTACCGTTTTAAAGGAGATGTTACTTCTTTTAACCACTCGCGTTCCTCGTTGTTCAATTCCGGATTCAAACAATTGTAAACTTTTTCATGATATTGGTTGAACCATGTTATTTCTTCATCGCTCAGCATATCTGTCAGGATGGCTTCTTTGTCAATAGGGCAGAGGGTAAGTGGCTCGAATTTATAGTAAGTGCCGAATTCTGTCTCTTGTGACGGAACAATTAACATGGTATTTTCCGTACGTACTCCATGGCGTCCGGTTTTATATATACCGGGCTCGTTGGTTACTGTCATGCCTGGAACAAGTAAGGCCGGCATGTGGTTCATGCGGAATTGGTGAGGACCTTCGTGTACATTCAGAAAACAACCTACACCGTGGCCTGTTCCATGCAGGTAATTGATTCCGGCTTTCCACATAGGGAGGCGAGCCAGCGCATCTAGTTGTGTTCCGCAAGTTCCATGTGGAAATTGAGCCATTGAGAGTTGGATAAATCCTTTTAAGACTAATGTGTAATCTGTTTTTTCTTCTTTCGTGAGTGCTCCTAAAACGATAGTACGAGTAATATCAGTTGTTCCGTCCAAATATTGTGCTCCACTGTCCAGCAGCAGCATGCCTTCAGGTTTTAAGGGGATATCGGTTTCGGGGCTTGCTTCATAGTGAACAATAGCGCCATGAGCTTTATATCCGGCAATGGTGTCAAAACTGATACCATTGAAGTGGGGTTGTCCGGCGCGGAATTCGTATAATTTCTTATCTATACTTATTTCGGTTTCATTTCCAGTAGAAACAGCAGCTTTCAGCCAGCGGAGAAATTTAACCATGGCTACTCCGTCGCGTTTCATTGCGCGATGGAAGCCTTCTATTTCTGTCTCATTCTTTATCGCTTTTAAAAAAAGTACAGGCGAAGGAGCTATTTCTATTAAGGAATGGGCGCAGGCTGCTGCATGGACAGCGGCATTGATATTAGCTGACAACAGGAGCTTGCCGGTAAAATCTTTTAAATCTTTTTCAATTGTTGAATAAGGCCTTACTTTAATTTCGTTTTCTGTTAGATAGTCTTTTACTTCATCTGACAGTTTATTCTCTATTATATATAAGGTAGAACTATATTCCGTGATGAGAAGGTAACTCACAAATACCGGATTGCAGTGTACGTCACTTCCCCGTAAGTTTAGGGTCCATGCCACTTCATCCAGTGCGGAAATTAAAATGCCTGTGCAACTGTTACGACGGATTGCTTCTCGTATTTGAGTGATTTTATCCTTGCAACTGAGACCGGCATATTTCAATTCATGTATAAACACTTTGTTATCGGGCAATGCAGGCCGATCTGTCCATAATTCATTGAATGGATCGGGAGCAAGGGTTAAGTGTATCTGTTTTTTTTCTAATTCTTTCTGTAAGTTGCTTGTTTCTTGATAGCTGTTCACCCAACCGTCTATACCCACATTGTCTTCTGCATTCAATACACAGCCCAACCACTCTACAATGGAAGGAGTTTCCGGTAATCGTTCCTTGAATAAAGTAATACCTGTGTTTTCCAATTGTTCGGCCGCTTGAAGAAAATAGCGTGAATCTGTCCAAAGTCCGGCTTTATCCAGTGTTACGACAACCGTACCTGCCGAACCTGTGAAACCTGATATCCATTTACGTGCTTCCCAATGTTTGGGGATATACTCTCCCGAATGGGGATCCGTACTGGGAATAATAAAGGCTGAAAGCTTGTGTTTACGCATGAAATTGCGCAGACTAGCTATTCTATTTATAATTTCCGATTTCATTTTAATAGGTTTATAATGGTTTGTACTAGAAAGCAAAGATACGATTTCTAGATTATTTTAAATAAATAATTGCGGAAAGTTTTGTAAATAAAGAAAGTATGTGTAATTTTGCGCCGCAATTTGACTATCGGAAAATATTAATAACAACATATTTAATAATTAAAAACAATGATTGTAGTACCAGTAAAAGAAGGCGAAAACATTGAAAAAGCGCTGAAGAAGTTCAAAAGAAAATTTGAGAAAACAGGTGTTGTAAAAGAACTAAGAGCTAGACAGCAGTTCGACAAGCCGTCTGTATTGAACAGGCTGAAAAGAGAACGTGCTATCTATGTTCAGAAACTTCAGCAAGTAGAAGAATAATTAAAAACTCGCACATTCTTTGAATAATTGAATTCTTTTTCATATATTCGTTGCTGAATTGATAAGCGACGTTTCTTATGATGACAGACTCTTTTTTGGATTATCTTCGGTTTGAAAGAAACTATTCTGAGAAAACAATAGTTAGTTATGGAATAGATTTGACCAAGTTCGAAGAATACTTCAAGGGGAAAGACGAGAAAGTCGATTTTACAACGGTAGATGCTGATTTGGTTCGTGGTTGGGTGATGAACCTGATGGAGAATGGATATACATCTGCTTCTGTAAACCGAAAACTGAGTTCACTCCGGTCGTTTTATCGTTTCCTTCTAAAGAAAGGTGTGATAGAGGAGGATCCGATGTTGAAAATCATTGGACCGAAAAATAAGAAACCTCTTCCTGTATTTCTGAAAGAACGTGAAATGGACCGACTCTTGGATGATGTTCCTTTTAAGGAGGATTTTACAGGTTGTCGGGATAGAATGGTGTTGGAAATGTTTTATGCTACAGGTATGCGGCTTTCCGAGTTGATAGGGCTGAATGATGTGGATGTCGATTTTTCTGCGTTTCTGATAAAAGTAACGGGAAAGAGAAATAAACAGCGTTTAATTCCTTTTGGAGAAGAATTGCGAAGGGCGATGTCTGTTTATCTGAAAATAAGAAATGAAGTGTTGCCTGGAAAGGCAGAGGCGTTTTTCGTTCCTAAAAAAACGGAAAACGGATGTATCCTGGAAAGGTGTATCTTTTAGTGAAACGGAACCTGTCAAAAGTGGTGTCGTTAAAAAAAAGAAGTCCGCATGTGTTGAGGCATACTTTTGCAACTGCTATGTTGAATAATGAGGCAGAGTTGGGCGCAGTGAAGGAATTACTGGGCCATAGTAGTCTGACTACAACGGAAATTTATACGCATACGACTTTTGAGGAACTTAAAAAAGTTTATGAACAAGCTCATCCAAGAGCGTAAAAAAGGAGGTATTTATGGAAGTTAGAATTCAAGCTATTCATTTCGATGCAACAGAAAGACTTCAGGATTTTATCCAGAAGAAGACTGCTAAGTTAGAAAAGTATTGTGACGATATAAATAAAGTGGAGGTGTCATTAAAAGTTGTAAAGCCTGAAACTGCAATGAATAAGGAGGCTAGTATGAAAGTGTTGGTGCCTAATGGAGAATTTTTTGCAGAAAAGGTGAGTGATACATTTGAAGAGTCGGTTGATGTATGCGTAGATGCGCTTTCTAAGCAATTGACAAAATATAAAGAAAAACTACGCGGTAAATAAAAAAAAACACCGAAAGTTTTTGAGATTTAAAATAAATATCTAACTTTGCAGCCGCTTAACCATTCAAGGCGGAATGGTTGCGAAGTTAGATATGACAAGCCTCTTTAGCTCAGTTGGCCAGAGCACGTGATTTGTAATCTCGGGGTCGTTGGTTCGAATCCGACAAGAGGCTCAAGAAAAGATGCTGAGAAGCTGTTGTTCTTTGAAAGTAAGTTGGGCAAATACCAGAGTGGCCAAATGGGGCAGACTGTAAATCTGCTGTCTTTCGACTTCGGTGGTTCGAATCCATCTTTGCCCACATTCTTAAGACTTGAAAGGTCTTTGGTTTTTTGCGGAAGTAGCTCAGTTGATAGAGCATTAGCCTTCCAAGCTGAGGGTCGCGGGTTTGAGCCCCGTCTTCCGCTCTTTTTTTTCTTGCTGTTATAGCTCAGTGGTAGAGCACTTCCTTGGTAAGGAAGAGGTCACGAGTTCAAGTCTCGTTAACAGCTCTTTGATAACGTAATTGCTGATTATTAATCAAATAAATAACAAGTAAAGCTATGGCTAAAGAGAAATTTGAACGTTCGAAACCGCACGTTAACATTGGTACTATCGGTCACGTTGACCACGGTAAAACCACTTTGACTGCTGCTATCACTACTGTGTTGGCTAAAAAAGGTCTTTCAGAATTGCGTTCTTTCGATTCTATCGACAACGCTCCTGAAGAAAAAGAAAGAGGTATTACTATCAATACTTCTCACGTAGAATATCAAACTGCAAATCGTCACTATGCTCACGTTGACTGTCCGGGTCACGCCGACTATGTAAAAAACATGGTTACAGGTGCTGCTCAGATGGATGGTGCAATTATTGTTTGTGCTGCAACTGATGGTCCGATGCCTCAGACTCGTGAACACATCCTGTTGGCTCGTCAGGTAAACGTACCGCGCTTGGTTGTATTCTTGAACAAGTGTGATATGGTTGACGATGAGGAAATGTTGGAACTGGTAGAAATGGAAATGCGTGAATTGCTTTCATTCTATGATTTCGATGGCGATAATACTCCTATTATTCGTGGTTCTGCATTAGGTGCTTTGAATGGTGTTCCTCAATGGGAAGATAAAGTAATGGAGCTGATGGATGCAGTTGATACTTGGATTCCACTGCCTCCGCGTGATGTTGATAAACCTTTCTTGATGCCGGTTGAAGACGTGTTCTCTATCACTGGTCGTGGTACTGTTGCTACAGGTCGTATCGAAGCTGGTATTATCCATGTAGGTGACGAAGTTGAAATTCTTGGTTTGGGTGAAGATAAGAAATCAGTTGTTACTGGCGTTGAAATGTTCCGTAAATTATTGGATCAAGGTGAAGCTGGTGATAATGTTGGTTTGTTGTTGCGTGGTATCGACAAAAACGAAATCAAACGTGGTATGATTTTGTGTAAGCCGGGTCAGGTTAAGGCTCACTCTAAGTTCAAAGCTGAGGTTTATATCTTGAAGAAAGAAGAAGGTGGTCGTCATACTCCGTTCCATAACAAGTATCGTCCTCAGTTCTACTTGCGTACTATGGACTGTACAGGTGAAATCACTTTGCCGGAAGGAACTGAAATGGTAATGCCTGGTGATAACGTAACTATTACAGTTGAGTTGATCTACCCGGTTGCATTGAATGTAGGTTTGCGTTTTGCTATCCGTGAAGGTGGACGTACTGTAGGTGCAGGTCAGATTACAGAACTTCTTGACTAATCACTAGATAATTAATATGATCAGTTCTCGGTCGTAAGACACCGGGAACTGATTTTTACGGGAGTAGCTCAGTTGGTAGAGCACCGGTCTCCAAAACCGGGTGTCGGGAGTTCGAGCCTCTCCTCCCGTGCTAAACTTGAAAGAATATGTTTCAGAAAGTAGCAAATTATTGTAAAGAATCTTATGACGAATTAGTCCATAAAGTATCATGGCCTACTCGTAAAGAACTTTCTAGTAGCGCAGTGGTTGTTTTATATGCTTCCCTACTCATTGCGCTAGTTGTTTTTCTTATGGATTCAGCCTTCCAGTTTGTAATGGAGGATATTATCTATCCGCACTAATTAATTGAATAAAATGTCTGAGATTGAAAAAAAGTGGTACGTATTACGTGCTGTTAGTGGAAAAGAAAGCAAGGTTAAGGAGTATCTTGATGCTGACATTAAGAACAGTGATCTTAGCGAGTATGTGTCTCAGGTGTTGATTCCTACCGAGAAAGTGTATCAGGTTCGCAATGGTAAGAAAATTGTGAAAGAAAGAAGTTATCTTCCCGGATACGTTTTAGTCGAGGCCGCTTTGGTCGGTGAGGTTGCTCATCATTTGAGAAACACCCCGAATGTAATCGGTTTCTTGGGAGGTTCCGAAAATCCGGTTCCTTTGAGACAATCGGAAGTGAATCGTATACTTGGTACGGTGGATGAACTTCAGGAAGGTGGTGAGGAACTTAATGTACCTTATACCGTAGGAGAAACAGTGAAAGTTACCGTTGGACCGTTCAGTGGCTTCAGTGGTCTCATTGAAGAGGTGAATACCGAAAAACGGAAGTTGAAGGTTATGGTTAAGATCTTCGGACGTAAAACTCCGCTGGAACTTGGCTTTATGGATGTCGAGAAAGAATAATGCATTCTGTTACGTGCATTGGACTTTCGCTATAATTAATATATAAAAATTAGAAACAAAATGGCTAAAGAAGTTGCTGGACTAATCAAATTACAGATTAAAGGAGGCGCTGCAAATCCATCACCTCCCGTTGGACCTGCTTTGGGTTCTAAGGGTATTAATATCATGGAATTTTGCAAGCAATTCAATGCCAGAACCCAGGACAAAGCAGGTAAGATTTTACCTGTAATCATTACCTACTACGCAGATAAGTCTTTTGATTTTGTTATCAAGACTCCTCCCGTAGCTATTCAATTGCTTGAATTGGCTAAGATTAAGAGTGGTTCTGCTGAGCCTAACCGTAAGAAAGTTGCCGAAATTACTTGGGAACAAGTTCGTACGATTGCTCAGGACAAAATGGTTGACTTGAACTGCTTCACTATCGAGTCTGCTATGACTATGGTAGCTGGTACAGCTAGAAGTATGGGTATCGCTGTAAAAGGGGAATTCCCGGGTAATAACTAATAAACTTCAATTATAATGGGTAAACTGACAAAAAATCAAAAGTTGGCTGCAGAAAAAATTGAAGCAGGGAAAGCATACTCACTGAAAGAAGCTGCACAGTTAGTTAAAGATATTACTTTTTCTAAGTTTGATGCTTCATTAGATATTGACGTACGTTTAGGTGTAGACCCTCGTAAAGCTAACCAGATGGTTCGTGGTGTAGTTTCATTGCCTCACGGAACAGGTAAGCAAGTGCGTGTTTTGGTTCTGTGTACACCTGATGCTGAAGCTGCTGCAAAAGAAGCTGGTGCTGACTATGTTGGTCTTGACGAATATATTGAAAAGATCAAAGGTGGATGGACTGATATTGATGTAATCATTACAATGCCGTCTATCATGGGTAAGATCGGTGCTTTGGGTCGTGTTCTTGGTCCTCGTGGATTAATGCCGAATCCGAAGAGTGGTACTGTAACTATGGATGTAGCTAAGGCTGTTAAGGAAGTTAAGCAAGGTAAGATTGACTTTAAGGTTGATAAGAGCGGTATCGTTCATACTTCAATTGGCAAGGTTTCTTTCACTGCAGATCAGATTCGTGATAATGCGAAAGAATTTATCGCTACTATCATTAAATTGAAACCAAGTTCAGCTAAGGGTACTTATATTAAGAGTATTTATCTTTCAAGTACTATGAGTAAGGGTATCAAGATTGATCCCAAAACTGTAGAAGAAAACTAACAATAAGGAGGAATCATGAGAAAGGAAGATAAAGGCGTTATTATTGGTCAGTTGGCTGAAACCGTTAAGCAATACGGACATTTCTATTTGGTTGACACAACTGCTATGGATGCAGCTAAGACAAGTGAACTGAGAAGAAAATGTTTCAAAGCAGGTATTAAGCTGGTTGTTGTGAAGAATTCTTTGCTTCACAAGGCTCTGATGAACTTGGATGTTGATTTCTCACCATTGTTCGATTCTTTGAAAGGTACAACCTCAGTTATGTTTAGCGAAGTAGCTAACGCTCCTGCAAAGTTGTTGAAAGAATACAAAGAGGAAATTCCTGCATTGAAAGCAGCTTATGCTGAAGAAGGTTTCTATGTAGGTGCTAATCAACTGGATGCTCTTTGCAACATTAAGAGTAAGAATGAAGTTATTGCTGATATTATTGCATTGCTGCAATCACCGGCGAAAAATGTTATTTCTGCTCTTCAATCAGGTGGTAACACCATTCATGGAGTTCTTAAGACTCTGGGCGAACGTGCCGAATAATCAATTTTATAATCAATTAGTAACAAACAATTAAAATCATACAAAAATGGCAGATTTGAAAGCTTTTGCAGAACAATTAGTTAACTTGACAGTAAAAGAAGTTAATGAACTTGCAACTATCCTTAAAGAAGAATATGGTATTGAACCTGCTGCTGCAGCTGTAGCTGTTGCTGCTGGTCCTGCTGCTGGTGCAGCTGCTGCTGAAGAAAAAACATCTTTTGATGTAGTTTTGAAGAGCGCTGGTGCTGCAAAATTGCAGGTTGTTAAAGCCGTTAAAGAAGCATGTGGTCTTGGCTTGAAAGAAGCTAAAGACATGGTAGACGGTGCTCCTAGCACAGTAAAAGAAGGCTTGGCTAAAGACGAAGCTGAATCACTGAAGAAAACTTTGGAAGAAGCTGGAGCTGAAGTTGAGCTTAAATAATATTAGCCTGAGTATCAGGTAATACGGTTAGGAATCCTCTGGTAGAGGATTCTTAACCTTTTTGTGTCTATATTATTATTAAGTTCTACAAAATATTAACAAATGTCTTCAAATACTGAAAATCAAAGAGTTAATTTTGCTTCCATCAAGAATCCGATGAAGTATCCGGATTTCTTGGAAGTGCAATTGAAGTCATTCCAAGACTTTTTACAGTTGGATACCCCGCCCGAAAAGCGTAAGAATGACGGGCTGTATAAGGTGTTCGCTGAAAACTTCCCTATTGCTGACACTCGTAATAACTTTGTCCTTGAATTCTTGGACTATTACATTGATCCGCCTCACTATTCAATAGACGAGTGTTTGGAGCGCGGGCTCACATACAGCGTGCCTTTGAAAGCAAAACTGAAGTTGTATTGTACTGATCCTGATCATGAAGATTTCGATACGGTTATTCAGGATGTTTATCTGGGTCCTATTCCGTATATGACTCCGAAAGGAACTTTTGTTATTAATGGTGCTGAGCGTGTAGTTGTTTCTCAGTTGCACCGTTCTCCGGGCGTGTTCTTTGGTCAGAGCGTACATGCTAACGGTACTAAATTGTACTCTGCCCGTATTATTCCATTCAAAGGTTCATGGATCGAATTCGCTACAGATATTAACAATGTAATGTATGCGTATATCGACCGTAAAAAGAAATTGCCTGTTACTACTCTGTTAAGAGCTGTAGGTTTTGAAAATGATAAAGATATCCTCGAAATCTTCAATTTGGCTGAAGACGTTAAGGTTAATAAGACTAACTTGAAGAAAGTCGTAGGAAGAAAACTCGCTGCTCGTGTTTTAAAAACATGGACAGAAGATTTCGTAGATGAAGACACCGGTGAAGTTGTTTCTATTGAACGTAATGAGGTTATTATCGACCGTGAAACTGTGATTGAAGAGGATCATATCGATGAAATTATAGACTCAGGCGTTCAGAATATCCTTGTTCACAAGGAAGAAGCGAATTCATCCGACTACTCTATTATATTTAATACCCTTCAGAAAGACCCGAGCAACTCTGAAAAAGAGGCTGTACTTTACATTTACCGTCAGTTGCGTAATGCAGATCCGGCTGATGATGCCAGTGCTCGTGAGGTTATCAATAACCTGTTCTTCTCTGAAAAAAGATATGACCTTGGTGAAGTAGGACGTTACAGAATCAACAAAAAGTTGGGTCTGACTACGGACATGGATGTGAAGGTATTGACAAAACATGATATTATTGAAATCATCAAGTATCTGATTGAGCTGATTAACTCTAAAGCAGATGTTGATGATATTGACCACTTGAGTAACCGTCGTGTACGTACTGTAGGCGAGCAGTTGTCTAATCAGTTTGCGATTGGTTTGGCACGCATGTCTCGTACGATTCGTGAACGTATGAACGTACGTGACAATGAAGTGTTTACACCGATTGATTTGATTAATGCGAAGACAATTTCTTCTGTTATCAATTCATTCTTTGGTACAAATGCTTTGTCGCAGTTCATGGATCAAACTAATCCATTGGCTGAAATCACTCACAAGCGTCGTTTGTCAGCGTTAGGACCTGGTGGTCTGTCACGTGAACGTGCTGGTTTTGAGGTTCGTGACGTACACTATACTCATTATGGTCGTTTATGTCCGATTGAAACTCCTGAAGGTCCGAATATCGGTTTGATCTCTTCTTTGTGTGTGTATGCTAAGATTAATGAGCTTGGCTTTATTTCAACTCCTTATCGTAAAGTAGCTGATGGTAAGGTGGATATATCTGATGAAGGTATTGAATATCTGACAGCCGAAGAGGAAGAGGATAAGATAATCGCTCAGGGTAATGCTCCATTGGATGATGAAGGCAAATTTGTTCGTGAGAAAGTAAAAGCTCGTCGTGATGCTGATTATCCGGTTGTAACTCCTGATCAGGTAGAGTTGATGGACGTTTCTCCACAGCAGATTGCTTCTATTGCCGCTTCTTTGATTCCGTTCTTGGAACATGACGATGCTAACCGTGCATTGATGGGATCAAACATGATGCGCCAGGCAGTTCCTTTGTTGCGTACAGAGGCTCCTATTGTAGGTACAGGTATTGAAAAACAGTTGGTTGAAGACTCTCGTACTCAGATTGCAGCAGAGGGTGATGGTGTTGTAGAATATGTCGATGCAACAACTATTCGTATCTTGTATGACAGAAATGAAGATGAAGAATTTGTAAGCTTTGAACCTGCTTTGAAGGAATACAGAATTCCTAAATTCCGTAAGACTAACCAGAGCATGACCATTGACCTCCGTCCTACTTGTGATAAAGGCCAGCGTGTGAAGAAGGGTGATATCCTGACTGAAGGATATTCAACTCAGGGTGGTGAGCTTGCATTGGGTAAAAACCTGTTGGTGGCTTATATGCCTTGGAAAGGTTATAACTACGAGGATGCTATTGTATTGAATGAACGCGTTGTACGTGAGGACTTGCTGACTTCTGTACACGTTGATGAATATATTTTGGAGGTCCGCGAAACGAAACGCGGTATGGAAGAATTAACTTCTGATATTCCTAACGTGAGTGAAGAAGCTACTAAAGATTTGGATGAAAACGGTATTGTACGTGTAGGTGCACGTATCGAACCGGGTGATATCTTGATTGGTAAGATTACTCCGAAAGGTGAATCTGATCCTTCTCCGGAAGAAAAATTGCTTCGTGCCATCTTCGGTGATAAGGCTGGTGATGTGAAGGATGCTTCATTGAAAGCTTCTCCGTCATTACGTGGTGTCGTTATTGACAAGAAGTTGTTCTCACGTGTTATCAAGAGCAGAAGTGAGAAGAATGCCGATAAGGCTATTCTGCCTAAACTGAATGATGAATTCGAAGAAAAGGCAGCAAAACTGAAAGATATCTTGATTGAGAAACTATTGGTTTTGACTAATGGTAAGGTTTCCCAAGGAGTGAAAGATTATTTGGGAACGGAAGTTATTGCCAAGGGGGCGAAGTTCACCAAACGCGATTTGGAATCATTGGATTATACTATTATCCAGTTGAGCAAGTGGACAGCTGATGCTCATAAGAATGACATGATTCGTGACTTGGTGATGAATTATTTGAAGAAATATAAAGAATTGGATGCTGAATTAAAGCGTAAGAAGTTTGCTATCACTATCGGTGATGAACTTCCTGCGGGCATTATTCAGATGGCTAAGGTTTATATTGCCAAGAAGCGTAAGATTGGTGTAGGTGATAAGATGGCGGGACGTCACGGTAACAAGGGTATTGTTTCTCGTGTGGTTCGTCAAGAAGATATGCCGTTCTTAGCAGATGGTACTCCAGTAGATATCGTATTGAATCCGTTGGGTGTGCCTTCTCGTATGAATATTGGTCAGATTTTCGAAGCCGTATTAGGTCGTGCCGGAAAAGAGTTGGGTGTGAAATTTGCTACTCCTATTTTTGACGGTGCTTCTATGGATGATTTAAATGAATGGACAGATAAAGCTGGATTGCCTCGTTATTGTAAGACTTATCTTTGTGATGGTGGTACAGGCGAACGCTTTGACCAACCTGCAACAGTGGGTGTAACTTATATGTTGAAACTAGGGCATATGGTTGAAGATAAGATGCATGCCCGTTCTATCGGTCCGTACTCCCTTATTACTCAGCAGCCGCTTGGTGGTAAGGCACAGTTCGGTGGTCAGCGTTTCGGAGAAATGGAAGTTTGGGCGCTTGAAGCATTCGGCGCAGCACATATCTTACAGGAAATCCTGACCATTAAGTCTGATGACGTTGTAGGACGCTCAAAGGCTTACGAAGCTATTGTGAAAGGTGAACCTATGCCAACTCCGGGTATCCCCGAATCTCTGAATGTATTGTTACACGAACTGAGAGGTCTTGGCTTGAGTATCAACCTTGAATAATAAAAAAATATAACTCTTTACATTATAAATAAGGAAGTATGGCTTTTAGAAAAGAAACTAAGATAAAGAGTAATTTCTCGAAAATCTCAATTGGCTTGGCTTCACCCGAAGAAATCCTTGAGAATTCGAGCGGTGAGGTGTTGAAGCCTGAAACGATCAACTACCGTACCTACAAACCGGAACGTGATGGTTTGTTCTGCGAGCGTATTTTCGGTCCGGTGAAAGATTACGAATGTCATTGCGGTAAGTACAAACGTATCCGTTATAAAGGTATTGTTTGTGACCGATGTGGCGTTGAAGTGACTGAAAAGAAGGTCCGTCGTGAACGTATGGGACATATTCAGTTAGTTGTGCCTGTAGCGCATATCTGGTATTTTCGTTCATTGCCGAACAAGATCGGTTATTTGTTGGGGCTGCCTACAAAGAAACTAGACGCTATTGTATATTATGAACGTTATGTGGTTATCCAGCCGGGTGTGAAGGCTGAAGATGGCATTAATAAATATGATTTGCTTTCTGAAGAAGAGTATTTGGATATCTTGGATACACTTCCTAAAGAAAACCAATATTTGGAAGATACAGATCCGAATAAGTTTATAGCTAAGATGGGAGCAGAAGCCATTTATGATCTGCTCTCAACTTTGGATTTGGATGCTTTATCTTATGAATTACGTCATAAAGCAAGTAATGATTCTTCGCAGCAACGTAAGAACGAGGCTTTGAAGCGTCTGCAGGTAGTTGAATCGTTCCGTGCATCTCGCGGACGTAATAAACCTGAATGGATGATTGTACGTATTGTGCCGGTTATTCCTCCTGAACTGCGTCCATTGGTTCCGTTGGATGGTGGCCGTTTCGCTACCTCTGACTTGAATGACTTGTATCGTCGTGTGATTATCCGTAACAACCGTTTGAAGCGACTGATTGAAATCAAGGCTCCCGAAGTGATTTTGCGTAACGAAAAACGTATGTTGCAGGAGGCTGTCGATTCCTTGTTCGATAACTCACGTAAATCAAGTGCAGTGAAGACTGACGCTAATCGTCCATTGAAATCACTGTCCGATAGCTTGAAGGGTAAGCAAGGACGTTTCCGTCAGAATTTGCTGGGTAAGCGTGTTGACTACTCTGCTCGTTCGGTTATTGTTGTTGGTCCTGAATTGAAGATGGGTGAATGTGGTATCCCTAAACTGATGGCTGCAGAGCTTTACAAGCCGTTTATCATCCGTAAGTTGATTGAACGTGGTATTGTGAAGACTGTAAAATCTGCAAAGAAGATTGTAGACCGCAAGGAGCCTGTGATCTGGGATATCTTGGAACATGTCATGAAAGGTCATCCTGTATTGCTGAACCGTGCGCCGACTCTGCACCGTTTGGGTATTCAGGCTTTCCAACCGCATATGATTGAAGGTAAAGCTATTCAGTTGCACCCGTTGGCTTGTACAGCGTTCAATGCCGACTTCGATGGTGACCAGATGGCGGTTCACTTGCCTTTGAGTAATGATGCGATTCTGGAAGCACAGATGTTGATGCTTCAATCTCATAACATTCTGAATCCGGCAAACGGTGCGCCTATTACTGTGCCTGCACAGGATATGGTTCTTGGTTTGTATTATATTACCAAGCTGAGAAAAGGGGCTAAAGGTGAAGGCTTGACTTTCTACGGTCCGGAAGAGGCTTTGATTGCTTATAATGAAGGTAAAGTGGATATTCATGCTATCGTCAACGTAGTGGTGAAGGACTTGGACAAAGATGGCAAAATCGTAGATGTGATGATGAAAGAAACCTCCGTAGGGCGTGTGATTGTAAATGAAATCGTTCCAGCGGAAGTGGGTACTTGAATACCATTATTTCCCAAAAAGTCTTTGCGAGATATCATTAGTGATGTTATCAAAGCTGTCGGTGTTGCACGTGCTTGTGAATTCTTGGATGGTATTAAGAACTTAGGTTACTATATGGCGTTCAAGGGTGGTCTGTCATTCAACTTGGGTGATATTATTATCCCGAAAGAAAAAGAAGAACTGGTAAAACGTGGTAATGAGGAAGTGGAACAGATTATGATGAACTATAATATGGGTTTCATTACTGACAATGAACGTTATAACCAGGTTATCGATACATGGACTCACGTGAACAGTGACCTGTCTGATATACTTTACAAGACGATTAAGAATGATGACCAAGGCTTCAATTCAGTATTTATGATGCTTGACTCCGGGGCCCGTGGTTCTAAAGAGCAGATTCGTCAGTTGTCTGGTATGCGTGGTTTGATGGCAAAACCGCAGAAAGCCGGTGCTGAAGGCGCACAGATTATTGAAAACCCTATTCTTTCAAACTTTAAAGAAGGTTTGTCTGTGTTAGAGTATTTTATTTCTACCCACGGTGCTCGTAAAGGTTTGGCGGATACAGCGTTGAAGACTGCTGATGCGGGATACTTGACCCGTCGTCTGGTAGACGTGTCGCATGATGTGATTATTAATGAAGAAGACTGTGGAACACTTCGTGGTTTGGTTTGTACGGCTTTGAAGAATAACGATGAAGTTATTGCTACTTTGTACGAACGTATTCTAGGACGTGTTTCTGTACATGATATCGTCCATCCTACTACTGGTAAACTGATTGTAGCCGGTGGAGAGGAGATTACAGAGGATATTGCGCAGGAAATCGAGGATTCTCCGATTGAAAGCGTTGAAATCCGTTCGGTATTAACTTGTGAATCTAAGAAAGGGGTATGTGCTAAGTGTTATGGACGTAACTTGGCATCCAGTCGTATGGTTCAGAAAGGTGAAGCAGTCGGTGTAATCGCTGCTCAATCTATTGGTGAGCCGGGTACACAGTTGACATTGCGTACATTCCATGCCGGTGGTATCGCAGGTAATATGGCTGCTAATGCAAGCATTGTGGCCAAGAATAATGCACGTTTGGAATTCGAAGAATTGCGTACGGTAGATACGGTTGATGAAATGGGTGAGGCTGTGAAAGTGGTAGTCGGTCGTTTGGCTGAAGTCCGCTTTATCGATGTGAATACAGGGATTATCCTGTCAACTCATAATGTGCCTTATGGTTCAAAATTATATGCTGCGGACGGTGATATTGTTGAGAAAGGAAAACTGATTGCTAAGTGGGATCCGTTCAACGCTGTTATTATTACAGAGGCTACTGGTAAGATTGAATTCGAGAGTGTGGTTGAAAACGTGACTTATAAGGTAGAGTCTGATGAATCTACCGGTTTGCGCGAAATCATCATCATTGAGTCTAAGGATAAGACAAAAGTACCTTCTGCCCATATTGTAACCGAGGATGGTAATTTGATCCGTACTTATAACTTACCCGTGGGGGGGCATGTTGTGGTTGAAAACGGTCAGGCAGTGAAAGCTGGTGACATTATTGTGAAGATTCCTCGTGCTGTAGGCAAGGCTGGTGATATCACTGGTGGTCTTCCTCGTGTTACAGAGCTGTTTGAGGCTCGTAATCCATCTAATCCTGCTGTCGTTTCTGAAATAGACGGTGAAATTACTATGGGTAAGATTAAGCGTGGTAACCGTGAAATTATTGTCACATCTAAGACAGGTGAAGTGAAAAAGTATTTGGTGAATCTGTCTAAACAAATATTGGTTCAGGAGAATGACTACGTTCGTGCCGGAACTCCGTTATCTGACGGTGCGATTACTCCTGCTGACATTTTGGCCATTAAAGGTCCCACGGCTGTACAGGAATATATCGTAAATGAAGTGCAAGACGTTTACCGTTTGCAGGGTGTGAAGATTAACGACAAACACTTTGAGATTATTGTTCGTCAAATGATGCGTAAGGTAGAAATCGATGAGCCGGGCGATACTCGCTTCTTGGAACAGCAGGTAGTGGATAAGCAAGAGTTCATGGAAGAAAACGATCGTATTTGGGGCAAGAAAGTAGTTGTTGACGCTGGTGATTCTCAGAATTTACAGCCGGGTCAGATTGTTACTGCCCGTAAGTTGCGTGATGAGAACAGTATGCTGAAACGTCGTGACTTGAAACCTGTTGAGGTTCGTGATGCTATTCCTGCTACATCTACTCAGATTCTGCAAGGTATCACCCGTGCCGCTTTGGGAACTTCGAGCTTCATGTCGGCTGCTTCCTTCCAGGAAACGACGAAGGTACTGAACGAAGCTGCCATCAACGGAAAGGTTGATAGTCTGGAAGGTATGAAGGAGAACGTAATTTGTGGTCACTTGATTCCTGCCGGTACCGGTCAGCGCGAATTCGAGAAGATTATTGTTGGTTCGAAGGAAGAGTATGACCGCATGCTTGCCAATCGTAAGACGGTACTCGATTATGCTGTAGACGAGAAAGTAGAGGGGTAGCCTTACAACGTCAATATAATTCTATTAAATAGAGAGAGGGAATATCCTATAAGAAGGAGTATTCCCTCTCTGTTTTATCTTTGCCTCTTCCTTCTGTACTGCAATGCTTCTGCATGTTTGTTACAGTGCTATTGCAAAACGGTTGCAGTGGCTTGCTTCTTTTTCAGAACGGATTATTATGTGTCTTTTTGAACTTAAATGTATATCATCCGAAAAAAAAGAGTACTTTTGGTCTATCTTTTAAGAACATTTTAAAAACAATTGTGCAACATGGAAAATCAAGAAAACAACAACGGTCAACTCCAGATAGAATTGAAGGAAGAAGTGGCGCAAGGTACATATGCCAATTTGGCTATTATAACTCATTCCAGTTCGGAATTTATTCTCGACTTTATCCGCGTGATGCCTGGAATGCCAAAGGCTGGCGTGCAATCGCGCATAGTTTTGGCACCCGAACATGCCAAGCGTTTGCTGCGTGCACTCGAAGAAAATATTGGGAAATATGAACGCGTTTTCGGACTGATTCGCATGCCGGACGAACAAACATTTCCACCTCTTCCCAATATCAAAGGTGAAGCGTAAAATCAAAAAAAAACTTGTAGTGCATTGATTATTCAAAACTTATTAGTATCTTTGCAGCCCAAAAGTGTATAGTTTTGAATTAATATAACAATAATATATAACTAAAAACAATTAAAATGCCTACAATTCAGCAATTAGTAAGAAAAGGACGCGAAGTGCTGGTGGAGAAATCAAAGTCTCCAGCCTTGGACTCTTGTCCTCAAAGACGTGGCGTTTGCGTGAGAGTGTATACAACCACTCCGAAGAAGCCGAATTCAGCTATGCGTAAAGTAGCTCGTGTACGTTTGACCAATGGTAAAGAGGTGAACTCTTATATTCCGGGAGAAGGTCACAACTTGCAGGAACACTCTATCGTATTGGTACGTGGTGGTCGTGTAAAGGACCTTCCGGGTGTACGTTATCACATCGTACGTGGTACTTTGGATACCGCAGGTGTTGCTGGCCGTACTCAAAGACGTTCTAAATACGGTGCTAAACGTCCGAAACCGGGTCAAGCAGCTCCTGCTAAGAAGAAATAATCTGGTGGCCTGATCCCCAAAATAGGAAAATTAAAAGTAATAACTTACGTTTTAGTTTGTTGGAAATGCTAAAGGTTGAGTAAATTCTCCGGAGGGAGAGTTGAAGAAGACAGAAGTAAACAACCAAGAACGAAAAACATTATTCTTTCAGACAAATGAGAAAAGCAAAACCTAAAAAACGTATCATCCTTCCGGATCCCGTTTTTAATGATGTGAAAGTTTCCAAGTTCGTGAACCACTTGATGTACGATGGAAAGAAGAACACTTCTTATGAAATCTTCTACGCCGCTTTGGAAACAGTGAAGAACAAAATGCAGAATGAAGAGAAATCAGCTCTTGAAATCTGGAAAAAAGCTTTGGACAATGTAACTCCTCAAGTGGAAGTGAAGTCTCGCCGTGTAGGTGGTGCTACTTTCCAAGTTCCTACTGAAATTCGTCCTGACCGCAAGGAGTCAATTTCTATGAAGAATTTGATTATCTTTGCCCGCAAGCGTGGCGGTAAATCAATGGCTGACAAACTGGCTGCTGAAATCATGGATGCTTTCAATGAACAAGGCGGTGCTTTCAAACGTAAAGAAGATATGCACAGAATGGCAGAAGCTAACCGTGCATTTGCTCATTTCAGATTCTAATACTATAAGAGACTAACCAATTAGAAGATTAAAAAAAACTTAAAGTAAGGGAATTAGAAAATGGCAAAGAATGATTTACATTTGACACGTAATATCGGTATCATGGCCCACATCGATGCCGGAAAGACAACAACCTCTGAACGTATTTTGTTTTATACGGGTTTGACCCACAAAATCGGTGAGGTACACGATGGTGCCGCTACAATGGACTGGATGGAGCAAGAACAAGAACGTGGTATCACTATCACTTCTGCTGCTACTACCACTCGTTGGAAATATGCCGGTAATACTTATAAAATCAACTTGATTGATACTCCGGGACACGTTGACTTTACCGCTGAGGTAGAGCGTTCTTTGCGTATTCTTGACGGCGCTGTTGCTGCTTATTGTGCAGTTGGTGGCGTTGAACCGCAATCTGAAACAGTTTGGCGTCAAGCAGACAAGTACAATGTGCCACGTATCGGTTATGTTAATAAAATGGACCGTTCCGGTGCAGACTTCTTCGAAGTAGTTCGCCAGATGAAGGACGTTTTGGGTGCTAATCCTTGTCCTATCGTTGTGCCTATCGGTGCTGAGGAATCTTTCAAGGGGTTGGTTGACCTTATCAAAATGAAAGCTATCTATTGGCATGATGAAACAATGGGCGCTGACTATACGGTAGAGGAAATCCCTGCCAATTTAGTAGACGAAGCTAACGAATGGAGAGATAAGATGCTTGAAAAAGTAGCTGAGTTTGACGATGCTTTGATGGAGAAATATTTCGATGATCCTTCTACTATTACAGAAGAAGAAGTGTTGAGAGCTCTTCGTAATGCTACAGTACAGATGGCTGTTGTTCCTATGTTGTGTGGTTCTTCATTCAAGAACAAGGGTGTACAGACTTTGCTTGACTATGTTTGCGCATTCTTGCCTTCTCCGTTGGATACTCCGAATATCATAGGAACTAATCCTGATACTGGTTTGGAGGAAGATCGTAAGCCGGATGATGATGAAAAAACATCTGCTTTGGCATTTAAGATTGCTACTGACCCGTATGTCGGTCGTCTGACTTTCTTCCGTGTTTATTCAGGAAAAATTGAAGCGGGTTCTTATATTTATAATTCCCGTTCAAGGAAGAAGGAGCGTGTGTCCCGTTTGTTCCAGATGCATTCTAACAAGCAGAATCCGGTAGAAGTTATCGGTGCTGGTGATATTGGTGCTGGTGTAGGTTTCAAGGATATACATACTGGTGATACATTGTGTGACGAAACTGCACCGATTGTATTGGAATCTATGGACTTTCCGGAACCGGTTATCGGTATCGCAGTTGAGCCTAAGACTCAGAAGGATATGGATAAACTGTCAAATGGTCTGGCTAAGCTGGCTGAAGAAGACCCGACGTTCACAGTTAAGACTGACGAACAGACTGGTCAGACAGTTATCTCTGGTATGGGCGAGCTTCACTTGGATATTATTATCGACCGTCTGAAACGTGAGTTCAAGGTTGAATGTAACCAGGGTAAGCCTCAGGTTAACTACAAGGAAGCTATCACGAAGACAGTTAACTTGCGTGAAGTTTACAAGAAACAGTCTGGTGGTCGTGGTAAGTTTGCTGATATCATCGTGAACATCGGTCCGGTTGATGAAGACTTCAAGGAAGGTGGATTGCAGTTTGTTGACGAAGTGAAGGGCGGTAATATTCCTAAGGAATTTATCCCGTCTGTACAGAAGGTTTCACAACTGCAATGAAGAACGGTGTATTGGCCGGTTATCCGTTGGATTCACTGAAGGTAACTTTGATCGACGGTTCTTTCCACCCGGTTGACTCTGACCAGTTGTCATTCGAAATCTGTGCTATCCAGGCATACAAGAACGCTTGCGCTAAGGCAGGTCCGGTATTGATGGAGCCTATCATGAAGCTGGAAGTTGTTACTCCGGAAGAAAACATGGGTGACGTTATCGGTGACTTGAACAAGCGTCGTGGTCAGGTTGAAGGTATGGAAACAAGCCGTTCGGGTGCCCGCATCGTGAAGGCTATGGTTCCGTTGGCAGAAATGTTCGGATACGTGACGGCGTTGCGTACGATCACTTCAGGCCGTGCAACCTCTTCAATGGTATACTCTCACCACGCCCAGGTTTCCAACTCTATTGCCAAGGCAGTATTGGAGGAAGTAAAAGGTCGTGCTGACTTAATCTAAAAAAACTTGAAGTCCCGTAGGCTAGCGAATGACTCTTAGCCTGCGGAACTTCATCTTATATAACTATTTAATAATTAAAGACAGTAATGAGTCAAAAAATTAGAATCAAACTGAAATCTTACGACCACAACTTGGTTGACAAGTCAGCTGAGAAGATTGTAAGAACGGTGAAGACAACGGGCGCTATCGTTAGCGGTCCGATTCCTCTCCCTACGCACAAGCGTATCTTTACTGTGAACCGTTCGACTTTCGTTAACAAGAAGTCTCGTGAACAATTTGAACTCTCTTCTTATAAGAGATTGATCGACATCTATAGCTCAACAGCTAAGACAGTAGATGCTCTGATGAAGTTGGAATTGCCAAGTGGTGTGGAAGTAGAAATTAAAGTGTAAGTATTAAAAATTAGTGAAATGCCAGGATTATTAGGAAAAAAAATCGGAATGACATCCGTTTTCAGTGCCGAGGGTAAGAATGTACCATGCACTGTTATCGAAGCAGGTCCTTGTGTTGTTACTCAAGTGAAAACTGTAGAAAAGGACGGCTATGAAGCTGTTCAGTTGGGTTTCCAGGACAAGAAGGAGAAGCACACTACAAAGCCTCTTATGGGCCACTTTAAGAAAGCTGGAGTAACTCCCAAGAAACACTTGGCTGAGTTCAAAGAATTTGAGACAGAATTGAATCTGGGTGATACTGTTACCGTAGAATTGTTCAATGACGCAACTTTTGTTGACGTTGTAGGTACTTCTAAAGGTAAAGGTTTCCAGGGTGTAGTAAAACGTCATGGTTTTGGTGGTGTAGGTCAGACTACTCACGGTCAGCATAACCGCGCTCGTAAGCCGGGTTCTATCGGTGCTTGTTCTTACCCTGCAAAAGTATTCAAAGGAATGCGCATGGGCGGACAGCTTGGTGGTGACAGAGTAACTGTTCAAAATCTGCAAGTATTAAAAGTAATCGCGGAGCACAATCTTCTTTTGATTAAGGGTTCTGTTCCTGGTTGCAAAGGTTCAATCGTAATAATTGAGAAATAATGGAAGTTAACGTATATAACATTAAAGGTGAAGACACTGGGAGAAAGATTACGTTAAACGAGTCTATCTTCGGAATTGAGCCCAACGACCACGCTATCTATTTGGACGTAAAACAATTTATGGCTAACCAGCGTCAGGGTACTCATAAGTCAAAAGAAAGAAGTGAAATCAGTGGTTCTACTCGTAAAATCGGTCGCCAGAAAGGTGGCGGTGGTGCACGTCGTGGTGACATGAACTCACCGGTACTTGTTGGTGGTGGACGTGTATTCGGTCCGAAACCGAGAGATTACTACTTCAAATTGAATAAAAAAGTAAAGGCTCTGGCTCGTAAGTCAGCTTTGTCATATAAGGCTCAGAACAACGCAGTTGTAGTAGTAGAAGACTTCTCTTTTGAAGCTCCTAAGACAAAAGATTTCGTTGCAATGACAAAAAATCTTAAAGTTTCTGACAAAAAGCTGCTTGTAATTTTACCGGAAGCAAATAAAAACGTATATTTGTCGGCTCGTAACGTGAAGGGTGCTAATGTGCAGACTATCTCAGGGTTAAATACTTACAGAGTATTGGACGCTGGGGTCGTTGTGTTTGCTGAAAGTGCACTTTCTGCTATCGACAATATCTTAATGTAAAAAGGAGGCTTAAATAATGGGAATTATTATTAAACCGTTAGTGACAGAGAAAATGACTGCAATTACTGATAAGTCGAACAATCGTTTCGGCTTTATTGTGCGTCCTGAAGCTAATAAACTGGAAATTAAGAAGGAAGTTGAAGCCCTTTATAACGTTACCGTAGTTGATGTGAATACAATGAAGTATGCCGGCAAAAACAAGAGCCGCTATACTCGTGCCGGTATCATCAACGGACGTACGAATGCGTTCAAGAAGGCTATCGTTACGTTGAAAGAAGGAGATACTATTGATTTTTATAGCAATATTTAATAAAAATGGCAGTACGTAAATTTAAGCCCACAACACCGGGGCAAAGACATAAAATTATTGGTACTTCGAAGAAATTACTGCACGAGTACCAGAAAAGTCTCTTGTATTTGGTAAGAAATCTTCCGGCGGTCGTAACAATACAGGTAAAATGACCATGCGCTACATCGGTGGCGGTAGTAAGAAGATTATTCGTATCGTAGATTTCAAGAGAAATAAGGACGGTGTGCCTGCAGTGGTTAAAACAATTGAATACGATCCGAATCGTTCGGCTCGTATCGCTTTGTTGTTTTATGCAGATGGAGAAAAAAGATATATTATTGCTCCCAATGGATTGCAAGTTGGTACGACTTTGATGTCAGGTGAAGACTGCCGCTCCGGAAATCGGAAATGCACTTCCGCTTCAGAATATTCCGGTCGGTACTGTAATTCACAACATCGAATTACGTCCGGGTCAAGGCGCTGCTTTGGTTCGTTCAGCTGGTAACTTCGCTCAGTTGACTTCTAGAGAAGGTAAGTACTGCGTTATCAAGTTGCCTTCAGGTGAGGTTCGTCAGATCCTCAGTACTTGTAAGGCTACTATCGGTAGCGTAGGTAACTCAGATCATGGATTGGAAAGTTCAGGTAAAGCTGGACGTTCTCGTTGGTTAGGACGTCGTCCTCGTAACCGTGGTGTTGTTATGAACCCGGTTGATCACCCGATGGGTGGTGGTGAAGGACGTGCTTCAGGAGGTCACCCAAGATCACGTAAGGGATTGTATGCTAAGGGACTTAAGACTAGAGCTCCGAAGAAACAATCGTCTAAGTATATTATTGAGAGAAGAAAGAAGTAATCTGATTAATTGAGTAAATTATGAGTCGTTCATTAAAAAAAGGTCCGTATATTAACGTTAAGCTTGAAAAGAAAGTTCTTGCCATGAATGAATCAGGCAAGAAAGTCGTAGTAAAGACTTGGGCCAGAGCTTCAATGATTTCGCCTGATTTTGTAGGCCATACTGTTGCAGTTCACAATGGAAATAAATTTATTCCTGTTTATGTTACCGAAAATATGGTAGGACACAAGTTGGGCGAATTTGCTCCAACTCGTACATTCAGAGGACACGCTGGTAACAAGAAAAAATAAAACAGGATTTATCTGAAATAATAAAGTAATAATATAATGGGAGCAAGAAAAAAAATATCGGCTGAAAAAAGAAAAGAAGCCCTTAAGACCATGTATTTTGCGAAATTGCAAAATGTTCCTACTTCCCCCCGTAAAATGCGTCTCGTGGCTGACATGATTCGCGGGATGGAAGTGAACAGAGCACTTGGCGTTTTGAAGTTCTCTTCAAAAGAGGCTGCCGCCAGAGTGGAAAAATTGCTGCGCTCTGCAATTGCTAACTGGGAGCAGAAAAACGAACGTAAAGCAGAAAGCGGCGAGTTGTTCGTAACGAAGATTTTTGTTGATGGTGGCGCTACACTCAAAAGAATGAGACCGGCTCCGCAGGGTAGAGGTTACAGAATCCGCAAACGTTCAAATCACGTAACGTTGTTCGTTGGTTCTAAAAGTAATAACGAAGATCAAAATTAAGGTAGATGGGACAAAAAGTTAATCCAATAAGCAACCGTTTAGGAATTATCAGAGGATGGGATTCCAATTGGTATGGTGGAAAGAATTACGGCGATTCTTTGCTGGAAGATAGCAAGATTCGTAAATATTTGAACGCTCGTCTTGCTAAAGCAAGTGTTTCAAGAATTGTAATTGAACGTACACTGAAACTCGTGACTATTACCGTTTGTACTGCACGTCCGGGTATTATTATCGGTAAAGGTGGCCAAGAAGTTGATAAGTTGAAAGAGGAGTTGAAGAAGGTTACTGATAAAGATATTCAGATCAATATCTTCGAAGTGAAGAGACCAGAGTTGGATGCTGTTATCGTGGCTAACAACATCGCCCGTCAGGTTGAAGGCAAAATTGCCTACCGTCGTGCCATCAAGATGGCTATTGCCAACACAATGCGTATGGGTGCGGAAGGTATCAAAATTCAGATTTCAGGACGTTTGAATGGTGCAGAAATGGCCCGTTCTGAAATGTATAAAGAAGGAAGAACTCCGTTGCACACTTTCAGAGCAGACATCGACTATTGTCATGCAGAAGCATTGACTAAAGTAGGTCTTCTCGGTATTAAAGTTTGGATTTGTAGAGGTGAAGTGTTTGGTAAGAAAGAGTTGGCTCCGAACTTTACGCAAAGCAAAGAAAGTGGTCGTGGAAGCAATAGCGGAAACAATGGCGGAAAGAACTTCAAAAGAAAGAAAAATAATCGCTAACGAATTTGATTTTTAGGAATTATGTTACAACCGAAAAAGACAAAATTCAGAAGACAACAAAAAGGCCGTCAAAAAGGTAATGCCCAAAGAGGAAACCAGTTGGCTTTCGGATCTTTTGGTATTAAGGCCTTGGAAACGAAATGGATTACAGGCCGTCAGATTGAAGCTGCGCGTATTGCAGTGACAAGATATATGCAACGTCAAGGACAGATTTGGATTCGTATTTTCCCCGACAAACCTATTACCAGAAAGCCTGCTGATGTACGTATGGGTAAGGTAAAGGTGCCCCGGAGGGATTCGTTGCGCCTGTTACACCGGGTAGAATTATTATCGAAGCCGAAGGAGTATCTTATGAAATCGCAAAAGAAGCTTTGCGCTTAGCTGCACAGAAGCTTCCTATTACAACTAAGTTTGTGGTAAGACGTGATTATGATATTCAAAATCAAAATGCGTAAGAAGTATGAAAACAGCAGAAATTAAAGAAATGCCTACCAATGATTTGGTAGAAAGAGTAGAAGCAGAAGTGGCTAACTATAACCAAGTGGTTTTAAATCATTCTATTTCTCCTTTGGACAATCCTGCTCAGATCAAACAATTACGCAGGACTATTGCGCGTATGAAGACTGAATTACGCCAAAGAGAACTTAACAATAAATGATGAGCTTGATGGAAGCAAGAAATTTAAGAAAAGAAAGAACTGGGGTTGTGCTGAGCAACAAGATGGATAAGACCATTACAGTTGCAGCTAAGTTTAAGGAGAAACACCCCATATATGGTAAGTTCGTTAGCAAGACGAAGAAGTACCATGCTCATGATGAAAAGAATGAGTGCAATATCGGCGATACTGTACGCATCATGGAAACTCGTCCTTTGAGCAAGACTAAGAGATGGAGATTGGTAGAAATAATTGAAAGAGCTAAGTAATTATGATACAAGTAGAATCCAGACTTACAGTATGTGATAACAGTGGGGCAAAAGAGGCTCTCTGTATCCGCGTTTTGGGTGGTACAGGTCGTCGCTATGCTTCAGTAGGGGACGTGATTGTCGTTTCTGTTAAGAGCGTTATCCCTTCAAGTGATATTAAAAAAGGTGCAGTGTCTAAAGCTTTGATCGTACGTACTAAGAAAGAAATCCGTCGTGCTGATGGCTCTTACATACGTTTTGATGATAATGCTTGCGTGTTGTTGAACAATGCAGGTGAAATTAGAGGTAGTCGTATTTTCGGTCCGGTAGCTCGTGAACTTCGTGCTACCAACATGAAAGTTGTGTCACTCGCTCCTGAAGTACTTTAATTTTGTAAAAGATTTAAGTAATGAGTAAATTACATATTAAAAAAGGCGATACAGTTTACGTAAATTCTGGTGAAGACAAAGGTAAGACTGGTCGTGTATTGAAGGTTCTTGTTGATAAAAAACGTGCAATCGTTGAGGGTATCAACATGGTGTCTAAGAGCACAAAACCGAATGCAAAGAACCCGCAAGGTGGTATTGTGAAGCAAGAAGCTTCTATCCACATTTCAAACTTGAACCCCGTTGATCCAAAGACTGGCAAAGCAACGCGTGTTGGTAGAAAAGTAAGTGCTGAAGGCACTTTAGTGCGTTATTCTAAAAAATCAGGAGAGGAGATTAAGTAATGAGTAATACTGCTAGCCTTAAGAAAGAATATGCAGAGCGTATTGCGCCTGCATTGAAATCACAGTTCCAGTATTCTTCTTCTATGCAGGTACCCGTACTTAAGAAGATTGTTATCAATCAGGGTTTGGGTATGGCTGTTGCTGATAAGAAGATTATCGAAGTGGCAATTAATGAAATGACTGCTATCACTGGCCAGAAAGCCGTGGCAACCATTTCTCGTAAAGATATCGCAAACTTTAAGTTGCGTAAGAAAATGCCGATTGGCGTTATGGTAACTTTGCGTCGTGAGAGAATGTACGAATTCCTTGAAAAATTGGTTCGTGTAGCTCTGCCGCGTATCCGTGACTTCAAGGGTATTGAAAGTAAGTTCGATGGTAAAGGTAACTATACCCTTGGTATTCAGGAACAAATCATTTTCCCTGAAATTAATATCGATAGTATTACTAGAATTCTCGGAATGAATATTACCTTTGTAACCTCTGCGGAAACAGATGAAGAAGGTTATGCTTTGCTGAAGGAATTCGGTTTACCTTTTAAAAACGCTAAAAAAGACTAATAGATATGGCAAAGGAATCAATGAAAGCACGTGAAGTAAAGCGTGCTAAATTAGTAGCCAAATACGCCGAGAAAAGAGCTGCTTTGAAGCAAATCGTAAGAACAGGTGATCCTGCTGATGCTTTTGAAGCTGCACAGAAATTGCAGGATTTGCCTAAAAATTCTAACCCGATTCGCATGCACAACCGTTGCAAGCTGACAGGTCGTCCCAAAGGATATATCCGTCAGTTCGGAATCTCCAGAATCCAGTTCCGTGAGATGGCATCTAACGGTCTTATTCCAGGTGTAAAAAAAGCAAGCTGGTAATTATTGTTTAAATATTGTCAGGGTAGTCCTGATTAATTTAATTTATTTTTATATGACTGATCCAATAGCAGATTATTTGACGAGGTTGCGGAACGCTATTCAAGCGAAGCACAGAGTTGTTGAAGTTCCCGCTTCAAATTTGAAAAAAGAAATCACTAAGATTCTTTTTGAAAAAGGCTACATTCTTAATTACAAGTTTGTAGAAGATGGTCCTCAAGGTACTATAAAGGTTGCCTTGAAGTATGATTCTGTTAACAAAGTTAACGCTATCAAAAAGCTAGAAAGAATTTCTTCTCCGGGTTTGCGTCAATATACCGGTTACAAAGAGATGCCGCGAGTTATTAATGGTTTGGGTATTGCTATAATATCTACTTCCAAGGTGTAATGACCAACAAAGAAGCCGCTGAACTGAAGATTGGTGGTGAAGTTTTGTGTTATGTATATTAATAGGAGGAATTAGCAATGTCAAGAATAGGAAAATTACCCATTAGTATCCCCGCTGGAGTGACAGTTACTCTGAAGGATAATGTGGTTACCGTAAGGGACCCAAAGGCGAAATGAGCCAATATGTAAATCCTGCTATCAATGTTGCCATCGAAGACGGTCATGTTGTTTTGGCTGAGAATGAAAATGCAATGCTGGATAACCCCAAGCAAAAGCATGCATTCCATGGATTATACCGTTCATTGGTGCACAACATGGTTGTTGGTGTATCAGAAGGATATAAGAAAGAATTGGAACTTGTCGGTGTAGGTTACCGTGCTTCTAACCAAGGCAATATCATTGAACTGGCTTTAGGTTATACGCACAGTATCTTTATACAGTTGCCTGCTGAGGTTAAAGTTGAGACTAAGTCTGAAAGAAACAAGAATCCTCTTATTATATTGGAATCTTGCGACAAGCAGTTACTTGGTCAAGTTTGCTCTAAAATACGTTCTTTCCGTAAGCCTGAACCGTATAAGGTAAGGTATTAAGTTTGTTGGCGAAGAAATTCGTAGAAAGTCTGGTAAATCAGCTGGTGCTAAATAATCATTTAAATTGATATTATTATGACAACAAAAATAGAAAGACGAATTAAGATCAAATATAGAGTACGCAACAAGATTTCAGGTACTACTGAATGCCCGCGTATGAGTGTATTTAGAAGTAACAAGCAAATCTATGTTCAGATTATCGATGACTTGTCCGGTAAGACATTGGCTGCCGCTTCTTCGTTGGGTATGACTGAAAAAATGCCAAAGAAAGAACAAGCTGCTAAAGTAGGTGAACTGATTGCTAAAAAGGCTCAGGAAGCAGGTATAACTACTGTTGTTTTCGACCGTAATGGTTACTTGTATCATGGGAGAGTAAAGGAGTGGCTGATGCTGCTCGTAACGGTGGACTTAAATTTTAATCATTATGGCAGGACTTAATAATAGAGTTAAGATTACAAACGATATAGAGCTGAAAGACAGATTGGTTGCTATTAATCGTGTAACCAAAGTAACCAAAGGTGGTAGAACTTTTAGTTTCTCTGCTATTGTGGTAGTAGGAAACGAAGAAGGTATCATCGGTTGGGGTCTTGGCAAAGCAGGCGAAGTAACCGCTGCTATTGCTAAAGGTGTTGAATCAGCAAAGAAGAACCTGACAAGAGTGCCTGTACTGAAAGGTACAGTTCCTCACGAACAGTCTGCAAAGTTCGGTGGCGCTGAAGTATTTATTAAACCGGCTTCTCACGGTACCGGTGTTGTTGCTGGCGGTGCAATGCGTGCCGTATTGGAAAGTGTTGGTGTAACGGACGTTTTGGCTAAGTCAAAAGGTTCTTCCAACCCACACAACTTGGTGAAGGCTACTATCTTGGCATTGAGTGAAATGCGTGATGCTCGTATGGTTGCCCAGAACAGAGGAATTAGTATGGAAAAAGTATTTAGAGGATAAGGAGGAGATATGTCAACTATAAAGATTAAACAAGTTAAAAGTAGAATTGGTGCTCCGGCTGATCAGAAAAGAACTCTCGATGCACTGGGACTTCATAAGTTGAATCGTGTGGTTGAACACGAATGCACTCCTTCAATTCTTGGAATGGTGGATAAGGTTAAACACTTGGTTACCATTGTTAAGTAATTATTTGTTGAATATAAAACGAATTACAATATGAACTTAAGTAATTTAAAACCTGCAGAAGGATCTACTAAAACAAGAAAGAGAATCGGACGCGGTCCGGGTTCTGGTTTGGGAGGTACTTCTACAAGAGGTCATAAAGGAGCTAAATCAAGATCTGGATACTCTAAGAAAATCGGTTTTGAAGGTGGTCAGATGCCTCTTCAACGTCGTGTTCCTAAGTTTGGCTTTAAAAATATCAATCGTGTAGAGTATAAGGCTATCAACTTGGATACAATTCAGAAATTGGCTGAAGCTAAAAATCTGCAGACTGTAGGTATCAATGACTTCATCGCTGCCGGTTTCATTTCTTCAAGCCAGTTGGTAAAAGTATTAGGTAACGGAACTTTGACTGCTAAGTTGGATGTACAAGCACATGCATTCTCTAAGACTGCGGTTGCTGCCATCGAAGCTGCTGGTGGACAAGTAGTAAAACTCTAATTCGATGAGAAAAGCTATTGAAACATTAAAGAATATATGGAAGATTGAGGATCTGAGACAGCGGATCCTCATCACCATATTGTTTGTGGCAATTTACCGTTTCGGATCATATGTCGTATTACCGGGTATTAATCCGGCAATGCTGGCAAAATTGCATCAACAAACAAGCGAGGGTCTTTTAGCCTTGTTAAATATGTTTTCTGGAGGAGCATTTTCTAATGCCTCTATTTTTGCATTAGGTATCATGCCGTATATCTCCGCTTCCATTGTGATTCAGTTGCTGGGTATTGCGGTACCGTATTTCCAGAAATTGCAACGCGAAGGTGAGAGTGGTAGAAGAAAAATGAATCAGTATACCCGTTATCTGACGATTCTTATTCTTTTGGTTCAGGCTCCTTCTTATTTGCTCAATCTTAAGATGCAGGCTGGTCCTTCCTTAAATGCTTCATTAGATTGGACTCTGTTTATGATTACCTCTACCATTATTTTGGCGGCTGGAAGTATGTTTATTTTGTGGCTTGGTGAGAGAATTACGGATAAGGGTATCGGTAATGGTATTTCGCTGATTATCATGATTGGTATCATCGCCCGTCTGCCACAGTCCTTATTCCAGGAATTGATTTCCCGTATGACGGACAAGACTGGTGGTCTGGTAATGTTCTTGATTGAGCTTGTTGTTCTGCTGGTTGTTATTGCATTCGCTATTCTTTTGGTGCAGGGAACTAGAAAGATTCCTGTACAATATGCGAAGAAGATCGTGGGTAACAAGCAATATGGCGGTGCTAGACAGTATATTCCTTTGAAGGTGAATGCTGCTAACGTGATGCCTATCATTTTTGCTCAGGCTATCATGTTTATTCCTATCACTCTTGTTGGGTTCTCAAATGTAAATGATGCAAGTGGTTTCGTACGTGCATTGACTGATCATACAAGCTTTTGGTATAATTTGATTTTTGCAGTATTGATTATATTGTTTACGTATTTCTATACTGCAATTACCATTAACCCGACTCAGATGGCTGAGGATATGAAGAGAAACAACGGTTTCATTCCGGGCATCAAACCGGGAAAGCAAACTGCAGAGTACATTGACGTGATTATGTCTCGTATTACTTTGCCGGGTTCTTTCTTCTTGGCTTGGTTGCCATTATGCCTGCATTTGCCGGTATCTTCGGTGTGAAAGCCGAGTTTGCTCAATTCTTCGGCGGTACATCTTTGTTAATTCTTGTAGGTGTGGTTCTTGATACTCTCCAGCAGGTTGAAAGTCATTTGTTGATGAGACACTATGACGGTTTGCTGAAATCTGGACGTATTAAAGGCCGTAGCGGTACAGTGGCTGCGTATTAATCTTATTTGAAGAATGATATTTCTTAAAACAGAAGATGAAATAGAGCTGCTCCGTGCGAGTAATTTGCTTGTAGGAAAAACGTTGGCTGAGATAGCTAAGGTTATAAAGCCCGGAGTGACAACAAAAGAGCTGGATAGGGTGGCAGAAGAGTTCATCAGAGACAATGGTGCTGTTCCAACCTTTAAAGGTTTTCCTAATCAATATGGCGATCCGTTTCCAGCTTCTATTTGCACATCTGTAAATGACCAGGTGGTACATGGTATTCCGGGAGATGATGTGGTACTGAAAGATGGTGATATCGTGTCTGTTGATTGTGGTACTTACATGAATGGCTTTTGTGGCGACTCAGCCTATACGTTTTGTGTAGGTGAAGTTGACGAAGAAGTCCGCAAATTACTGAAGGTTACTAAAGAAGCATTGTACATAGGGATACAGAATGCCGTTCACGGCAAGCGGTTGGGTGATATCGGTTATGCGATACAGCAGCACTGCGAATCTAATTCTTATGGTGTGGTGCGTGAGTTTGTGGGTCACGGAATAGGCAAGGAAATGCATGAAGATCCTCAGGTTCCCAATTACGGAAAGCGTGGTTATGGGACAATGCTGAAGAAAGGCTTGTGCATTGCCATTGAACCGATGATAACTTTAGGTAACCGACAAATACTCATGGAGCGTGATGGCTGGACGGTGAGGACAAAAGACCGCAAGTGTGCAGCTCATTTTGAACATACGATAGCAGTCGGCACTGGTGAAGCTGATATATTGTCATCATTCGAGTTCATTGAAGAAGTATTAGGAGATAAAGCAATTTAAGAAGTTAATATGGCAAAGCAATCTGCAATAGAACAAGATGGAGTTATAGTTGAAGCATTGTCTAATGCAATGTTTCGTGTTGAATTAGAAAACGGACATGAGATTACTGCCCATATTTCCGGTAAGATGCGGATGCACTACATCAAGATCCTGCCGGGGGATAAAGTAAGAGTCGAAATGTCTCCTTACGATTTATCGAAAGGAAGAATTGTATTTAGATATAAATAAAATTAAGATATGAAAGTAAGAGCATCCTTAAAGAAACGTACGCCAGAGTGTAAGATCGTTAGACGTAATGGCCGTTTGTATGTTATTAACAAGAAAAATCCTAAGTATAAACAACGTCAAGGATAATATTATTATTTTTGCAAAAAAAATAATTTAGTATATGGCTATAAGAATAGTTGGTGTCGATTTGCCTCAAAACAAGAGAGGTGAAGTTGCGTTGACCTATGTATATGGAATAGGTCGTAGTAGTTCAGCAAAGATTTTGGACAAAGCAGGTGTTGACAGAGACCTGAAAGTAAAAGACTGGACGGATGATCAGGCTGCCAAGATTCGTGAGATCATTGGTGCAGAGTATAAGGTTGAAGGTGATCTTCGTTCTGAAGTTCAATTGAACATCAAACGTTTAATGGATATCGGTTGCTATCGTGGTGTACGTCATCGTATTGGTCTTCCAGTAAGAGGTCAGAGCACAAAGAACAATGCCCGTACTCGTAAGGGTAGAAAGAAAACCGTTGCTAATAAGAAAAAAGCTACTAAATAATAATTGTTGATATGGCAAAAAAAACAGTTGCAGCAAAAAAGAGAAATGTAAAGGTAGATGCTAATGGACAGTTGCATGTTCATTCATCTTTTAACAACATTATTGTTTCTCTGGCAAACAGCGAAGGTCAGATTATTTCTTGGTCTTCTGCCGGAAAGATGGGTTTTAGAGGTTCTAAGAAGAACACTCCTTATGCAGCACAGATGGCTGCTCAAGATTGTGCTAAAGTAGCATACGATCTTGGCTTGAGAAAGGTAAAAGCATATGTGAAGGGTCCAGGTAACGGACGTGAGTCTGCTATTAGAACTATCCACGGTGCAGGTATCGAGGTTACTGAAATCATTGACGTAACTCCGCTTCCGCACAACGGTTGTCGTCCTCCGAAAAGACGTAGAGTTTAAAATTTACCTTTAATAAGAAGTGAGACTTGATTTTGTTATTGGATTGTAAACTTTCTCTCTGCAATCGCGGCTGCAACAAACCCAAGTTCATGAATAAACAATTAAATATTTAAAAAGAAATGGCTAGATATACTGGACCAAAATCAAGAATAGCCCGTAAATTCGGTGAAGGTATCTTTGGAGCAGATAAAGTATTGTCAAAGAAGAACTATCCTCCCGGACAGCACGGTAATTCAAGAAAGAGAAAAACTTCTGAATATGGTGTTCAACTTCGTGAGAAACAGAAAGCCAAATATACTTATGGCGTTTTGGAAAAACAATTCCGCAACTTGTTTGAGAAGGCTGAGACTGCTAAAGGTATTACTGGTGAAATCCTTCTCCAATTGTTGGAAGGTCGCCTTGACAATATCGTATTCCGTTTGGGTATTGCTCCTACTCGCGCAGCTGCTCGTCAGTTGGTGAGCCACAAGCACATTACTGTAGACGGTGAGGTTGTGAATATTCCTTCATATGCAGTGAAACCGGGTCAGGTGATCGGTGTTCGTGAAAGATCCAAATCATTGGAAGTTATCGCTAATTCACTGGCTGGCTTTAACCATAGCAAATATCCTTGGTTGGAATGGGATGATAACTCTAAGGTAGGCAAATTGCTGCATGTACCTGAAAGAGCAGACATTCCTGAAAACATTAAAGAGCATTTGATCGTAGAATTGTATTCTAAATAATAATTAATTTCATGGCGATATTAGCATTTCAAAAACCTGATAAAGTATTAATGTTGGAAGCGGACTCTAAATTCGGAAAGTTCGAATTTCGTCCGTTGGAGCCCGGTTTCGGTATTACCGTGGGTAATGCACTGCGCCGCATCCTGCTTTCTTCATTGGAAGGTTTTGCTATCACTACTATCAAGATAGACGGTGTTGAGCATGAATTTTCCAGTGTTCCGGGAGCAAAAGAGGATGTTACTAACATTATCTTGAATCTGAAACAAGTGAGATTCAAGCAAGTAGTTGAAGAATTCGAGAGTGAGAAAGTAAGTATTACAATCGAGAATTCAAGTGAATTTAAAGCAGGTGACATAGGTAAGTATTTGACTGGATTTGAAGTGTTAAATCCTGAATTAGTTATTTGTCATTTAGATTCAAAGGCAACTATGCAGATAGATATTACGATCAACAAAGGTCGTGGTTATGTTCCTGCTGACGAAAACCGCGAATATTGCACCGATGTGAACGTAATTCCTATCGATTCTATTTATACTCCGATACGTAATGTTAAGTATCAGGTAGAGAACTTCCGTGTAGAGCAGAAGACCGACTACGAGAAACTGGTGCTTGAGATTACTACGGATGGTTCCATTCACCCGAAAGAAGCTCTGAAAGAGGCAGCAAAGATTCTGATTTATCACTTCATGCTCTTCTCCGATGAGAAGATTACGCTGGAAAGCAACGATGTTGACGGCAATGAAGAGTTTGATGAAGAAGTATTGCACATGCGTCAGCTTCTGAAGACCAAGCTTGTCGATATGGATCTCTCGGTTCGCGCCCTCAACTGTTTGAAGGCCGCCGATGTAGAGACTTTGGGCGACTTGGTACAGTTCAACAAGACCGATTTGCTGAAGTTCAGAAATTTCGGAAAGAAATCGCTTACCGAGCTTGATGATTTGCTGGAAAGTCTGAATCTGTCGTTTGGAACTGATATTTCTAAATATAAATTAGATAAAGAATAAAAAATGAGACATAATAAGAAATTCAACCATTTGGGTCGTACTGCCTCTCATAGAAACGCTATGTTGGCTAATATGGCGTGTTCTTTGATAAAGCACAAAAGAATCACTACGACCGTTGCAAAGGCTAAAGCTCTGAAGAAGTTCGTTGAGCCTTTGATTACAAAGCCAAGGACGATACGACAAACTCTCGTCGTGTTGTATTTAGCAATTTGCAAGACAAGTATGCTGTAACTGAACTGTTCAAGGAAATCTCTGTGAAGATTGCTGATCGTCCGGGTGGTTACACTCGTATTATCAAGACTGGTAACCGTTTGGGTGACAATGCTGAAATGTGCTTCATTGAACTCGTTGACTACAACGAAAACATGGCTAAGGAAAAGGTTGCCAAGAAGGCTACTCGTACCCGCCGTTCAAAGAAAGCTGCTGCTACTGAAGCTACTCCTGCTGCAGAAACTGCTGCACCAGTTGCAGAAGCTCCTGCTGCTGAGGAAGCTAAAGCTGAATAATTCAACTATTCTTTTTATATATAGAAGCCGTTCCAATTTGTTTGGAGCGGCTTTTTATTTCCTATAAATCATCCAAGAAACATTAAAAGATGTGTGCATTAAACAAATTCCTGAAAGAAACTGTTATATTTGCACATAGATATGGCTAAATTCTTAAGATTCATAGGATTCATGGTGCTTGCATTGGCTTTATGGCAGACTGTAAGCGATACATTTGCCAATAAAGCGGCGAGTGGTGGGAATGTTGTGAGTGAGAATACTATTGCCGTACATGAGCAGACTGATGCCTATATTGCGATGCCTCAATTGCCTTATCTGCCGGATGCAGAGCTGGCGGGCATGGGTGGACAATTACATTCGCTGACGTACTCCCGTATACAGCGCATTTCTACCACGGAATATATATTTTCTTTAAAGGACTGGATTGACAAACTGGCCCAGCGAGCGGCTGTTTTGTCTCTGCATCGTGAGAAACTCTATGATGCCACTGCCTATTATCGTTGCCAGCCGGTGTGCGAATATTACATTTTCACACTAAGGCGTATTCTCATTTAGTGTTTTATTGAATCTTCCTTTTTCCCTTGTGTATGGTCAGACTATGTGTTTTTGCAGGGGAATACTGTATTTTCTATTTCTAATAAATTCATTAAAACATATTATAATTATGGCAACTCAAACTATTGACGCAACTCTTTTTGCGTCTTCACATCCCGATATTGTAAAGCGTACCAGTGTTTCAGGACTTATCTTTTCAGTAGCTATGCTGCTGGTCGGTGTTTTTATTTTTGCATCCATTTTTGAGATGAGTGATAAATCTTCCACTCTCAGCATGGCTTTGATGGTGCTGGGTACGGCATTCGTCTTGCTTGGCGTGTTCCGTCTGTTTTGGAAATCGAAGGAAGTGGTCTATTTGCCGACGGGCAGTGTGACCAAGGAACGCAGTGTTTTCTTCGATTTGAAATATTTGGGCAAACTTACAGATATGATTGAGAATGAACAGCTGAATGGCGAGACTGAAATAAAAAGTAGCGGCAGTGGAAATGTGCGCATGGATGTCATGATTTCGCAGGACAATAAATTTGCGGCTGTACAGTTGTATCAGTTTGTGCCTTACACGTATACTCCGGTAACTTCCGTACGCTACTATACGGGTAGCGATGCGGTTGCAGTGTCTACTTTCCTGGAGAAATGTAAAACAGCATAATCAGTCAAAGAGTTAGACTTGACTTTAACTGTGGTGGGGATTAGTCGGCAACGGCAATCCCCATTTTTTTCATCAGGAAGCAGGCGTTCATATTCTGGGCGATACCTGGGCGTAAGCGGTAGGAGAAGGTCAGTTCATTGTCTGTAATGTCTGCTTCGAAGCGATAGTTGCGGATGTCATCGGGGAAGAGGTCGATGAGTGTTCCCAGCAGCAGGTCGTGGGTGGCAATGATGCCATTGGCCTGCAAAGTCATGAATTGCTTGATAAGGGCAAAGGAGCCTTTCTGCTTGTCCATGGAGTTGGTACCTTTCAGAATTTCGTCGAGGATGATGAAAAGCTCCTCACCAGCCTGCAGCTTGTCTATGATGAGTTTCAGACGTTTGAGTTCGGCAAAGAAGTAGGACTCGTTGTCGTTCAGTGAATCCGAGGTACGCAGGCTAGTGATGAGCCGGGCCGGGCATATTTCCATTTGGCGGGCACAGACGGGGGCGCCGATGCAGGCAAGGAGGTAATTGATGCCCACCGTACGCAGATAGGTGCTTTTCCCTGCCATGTTGGCGCCGGTGACGATGATGAAAAACGGTCGTTTCACCATGTCGATGTCATTGCGGACACAGCGGTCACGGTTCATCAGCGGATGGCCCAGGGCTTCGGCACGGAGACGGAAGGAGGAAGGGGCATTGATGGGTGCTTCCGTTTCAGAATTGCTTTCTTCTTCTTTATTTAGGTTTCCTTTTCCCTTTCTTTCCGCTTGAACTATCTTTGGGTAAATATAGTCCGGATGATTATAGGCAAATGTTGCCAGTGAGTTGAGCGCATCCATTTGTCCGATGGCATCGAGCCACCCGGGCAGTTCAGCGGCATATTGCTCTTTCCAGGCTTCAATGCGCATGATTTGACGCAGTTCCCAGAAGAAGAGGCCGTTCAGAATGACGTACATAAAGACATTGTTGCGTTGGTCGAGTTCATCCATGAGCTTGTTCAGCCTGCTGATGGAGTGGGAGGCTTTCCGTTTTTCTCCGTCAATCTGTTGTCTTATCTCTTTGAGCAGGGTGGCTTGTGCAGGCTGCTTTTCCATGAGGTGGAGCAGGGCGGCGTAGGTGGAGAGAATTTGCAGTTTTTTGCCATAGATGGCCTGCATCTTGGTGACTTTGCCAGTGAAGCCGAAGCCGGCGATGACGAAGCAGGTCCAGATGATGCCGTAGATACTTGCGGACAGAATTCCTGCCATGACGAGTGCGAGGCAGATGAGGTTGGCTCCCGTCACCAGTACCGGCAGGAGGCGCAGTAATTTCCGGCTCCGGAAGATGCTCGGACTTTCCGCCCATTGGCACAGTTCTGTTTCATCGGCGGCTTTTCCTTTGTACAGCAGGCCGAGGATACGGAAGCGCTGACGGAATTTCAGTTCCGGAGCCAGTTCACTGACGGCTTCTTGTCGGCGGATGATTTCTTCCTTTCTCTCGAGATGTTTCCCCAGCCAGTGGGCGAGGCGGTGTTTCCCGGGCTGTGTGCAGGTACGGTTGATGTACTGGAAAAGGGAATGCGGACCGAAAACATCCAAATCATAGGTGTAGAGATGGGTGGGGTCGATGTATGCTTCGCCGTCATCGAAAGAAGACGTATCGTAATCCAGAGCGGCGAGTTCCTGCTCGTTGATTTCCATCTTCTTTTCCAGATAGTCCTTGCGATGGAACAGCCGGTTGTGGTATTTCATTAAAAATAGGAACGGCAGTAGGGTGATGAGGGCAATGCAGGCCAGTATACCCCAGCTCTCGCTCCAGAAATAGATAATTCCTACTACTCCTGCCACAAATAGCAGCAGGCGCAGGCTGCCGATGCGGTAAATCTTCTGTTGTACTTTATTCAGTTCTTGTCTTGCCTCTTCTGCCGTGTTGCGGTAGACGGCGCTGATTTTATCTATCGTATTTATTTGCTCCATACATGTTAAGTTTAAGGCAAAGATATACATTTCCAATTGTTTTTTCCGCGATTTTTTGTCTACTTCCGATAAAAAATGTACCTTTCGCTCACTAAAACAAAGTTTCAGAAAAGAGGAGGTTGGGATATGAAGAAGAGTTGGTTGTTAGGCGTTCTGATGTTGCTGGCGGTTTTGCCGGTGGGGGCGCAACAGGTAATGTATTCCAATCTGAAAGAGTTGGTGGAGAACCGTGGCGATACGGTTACCACACTGAAGATTGAGAAGCGTACAAAGAACCAGATTTACCTCATGGGCGGTGCCGATTATCGTATTACGGTAGACGACAATCCCGGTCTTTGCCGTTATCTGAAGTCACGTTGTTATGCTGTACGGGTAGATACCTTGCTTTATGTCAATTGCCGTAAGATGCGCTATAAGCGTTATCGCTTCGGGCAGTGGTATGCACCTGCCATGTGGCTCGGCGGCAAGGTTTACTTCTGTGCACAGCCCGTGGGACAAGCAGCCACCAGTACCATGACTCCCGATGATGCCACACGATTGGGCGGTGAAGTGGGAGATGCCATCAATGCTTCGGGACTGGTGCATGCCCGCGTCTATTACGAACTGAATCTCGAAACCGGAAAGTCCGAGTTCGTGGGGCGTGAGCGAATGATGCAATTGCTTGCCGGATACCCGACACTGCACGCCGAATTCGAGAAAGAAACAAGCGAGTCGGCAGAGGTCATCGGCAAGTATCTGCGTGCACTCCGTCCATTAATCACTAACCATTAATCATTAATAAGATGATATTATTGCAAGACGTGCCCGATGGGTACGAATACTGCTTTGCGGGTAACGGGAAGTGCCCCAAAGCCTCTTCCTGTTTGCGGGCGATAGCGGCACAACTGTTGTCCGAGAGTGAAGCCCCCCAGCCACAGTCCGTTCGTGCGGTGAATCCTTTTTATGTCGGCAGCTTGTCCGGGTCCTCCACTTGTGCCCGTTACCGCTCCAGCGAGCAGCTGCATTATGCCCGCGGTATGACACGCCTTTTCGACGAAGTACCCACCAAGCTGCTTTTCACCGTGCGCCATCGCGTGATGGGATGCTTCTCTTGCGAACGCTATTACTATCATTGCCGCAAGGGCGAGCGCCCTATCTCTCCCGAAGAACAGCAGCGGATAGCCCGGGTATTCAATGCGGTAGGCATAGGCACCAAGCCTAAGTTCGACCACTACGAGTATGCGGTAGCTTGGTGACCGGCTGCAAAGTCACTGCACACCTTTTGCAGCGTCACTGCAAACCCGTTGCAGTCGCGCTGCAAAGCAGTTGCAGTATCACTGCAAATAGGTATGCAGTGATGCTGCAAACGGTATGCAGTGGCACTGCAAAATGCATGCACTCACTTTGCAGTGAGAAGTCGCTGTTGTTCACGTTGTTACAGTATGAATACAATGAGGCCTTATCTCCCTCTTTTCGGCCTGCTGTTTACAGATTGCAGAAGAAGGATACGAATACCGGTACACTCATATCAATTAATATTCCGTGGAATATAGCGATAGGAATCACGTCCTTTCCGGAATATTGGGTGATGGAGGGTAGAAGTACATCCATCGAATTGACCCCTGCCGCCGATATAGGTGCCAGTTTGCCGAAATATTTCCGGATGAGCGGTGCACCCAGCAAAGCCATCATTTCACGGAAGATATTGGCAAGCAGGGCGATGGTGCCCAGCTCCGTGGCGAGTTGCAGGCCTATGGAAGGTTCCTTGAATTGCGTAATCAGAATGGAGGAAAGCGAATAATAAGCAAATCCGCTACCCACCGCCATGCAGTCGAACACACTCCATTGGCTCAACAGCAGACTGGCGAAGGCGGAGAACAACAGCGTTCCCACAATGGTGGCCATCGGCACCAAAAGCATTTTGGGCCGCAGGCTCTTGACCAGCTCCTTCAGTTTCTTGTTGCTCCCGATGCCGATGCCCACCTGGAACATCAATGCATAGAGCACATACATGGATAAGTCGTGCAGGTCGAACTGAAAATCATTGGCTACTCCCATCAGGCAGCCGGCACAGAAAAATGCAACAACCGTCAAACTTCCCTTCATCTCTTCTCTCCTTTCTTGAAAAATAGGTGAAACACCATCAGTGAGGCCAACATGCTGCCCGTAATGCTCAGTGAGGCCAGTACGGCGGCCTGCCACCCGAATCTTCCCAGATTGTCAACAATCAGACGGTTGGAGCCGATGGATACACCGAGTACAAAGAGCAGCAGTAAGATGGTGAGCGAGGCGCTTTTCTCCACTTTTTGCAACATTTGTACGTTACGCATCAGGTATCCGATACCGATTCCTATAAACATGATAGATATAATTGTAAACATAAGTTTTCTTCTTCTTTTTGGTGAATACATAGGTTAGTCCGGTTTTTCCGAATGGAAACCCCATACACGGCATTTCTCCCTCCTTTTCTCGGTAAGGGAAGTGCAAAATAGTAAAATGTAAATTGCAGGGTAGTTAAATGAATCCGCTGAACCAATGTACGTGCACTATGAAATGGCCGCATAAGGTCTTGTTGCCCCATGCAGCATTGCGCGTATTGTATGTTGTAGTTAAAGACTGGTTCATATCGTTTTTTGAATTTCGGTACAAAGGTAATGCTAGCTTGAATAATTTCCAAATAAATATTCACAATTTGTTTTGTGAAAAGACTCTTCAATATATGGAAGCTCCCGTAAAAACATTATTTTGCAGGAACATAGAGGAAATACAAGAGTTCCTTTGTTTAGAAATATAGTTTTAGAAAGAAAAGAGACATGAAAAGATTGAGAGATTTAACTGCTGTTCTTGGCATGGTTGCTTTGACTGCTTGCAACAATGCCTCCATTGAAGGCTCCTGGGTGGAGCCGGTTCCGGGAATGCCCGGCATGCAACAAGGTTTCGTTCTTGATGGGGACGGAAGCGCCTCTTCCATTAACATGGCCACCTTGAAATATGAGGCATGGAAAAAAGTAGGAAACCGGTTGTTACTTTCAGGTACCAGCATCGGCAATCACCAGAATATTTCTTTCACGGATACGCTGACAATAGAAAAACTGACGCAGGACAGCTTGATTCTCAAAAGAGGAGAGTTGCTCTTGAGGTATGCCAAAACCAACGTAGACTGAATAAAGAAAAAAAATACTTTGATTTTGGCTACTTAGTTCCTGCGCTGGGTTTCAAGAAGTCGTTCCGGCTCATTTTTCTCAGATGCTTCTCCTTGCTTCCGTCATCAATGACGAGGGTCAGCGAATCGCTCCATTGTTGGAGAGAAGATAGGGAAGAAATATCGCATGACACGGTGCGGAAGTGATGGCTTGTTTTTGTCCATCCGTCGGGAATGCGCGGATTGTAGCAAAGTTGCAGTCTGAGCGTGTCCGGTTCCTGCTTGGTTGCGTCGTATACCAGATTCACTTCTCCGTCGTGGATTTCGCCGTTTATGTGGTTGAAGGTGGAGAATCCTGCCTGTAAATCCACATAGCCGTAAGAGGCATAATCTATAGACAATGATTGGGGAATGGCACAATTTTCATTGCCGGTGATGTGTCCGGCATCTGCTTCCTCCCGGGTGAGGGGATGGACTGTTTCGTATGCCTCTATCGTATAGACCTGCGCATTGTCGATATATTTCATGCCATTGGTAGAGGTGGTTCGGTCGTCTTCTGTGTAGTAAAAGTTGAAGTAACCCCGTTCCTTGCCGGCAAGTTCCTTGCTGTGCGAAACAACCAGACCGGCATAGTGTCTCTGGTAGCAGTAGAAACCGTTTTCTGCATCTCCCACGATGGTGGCCACGTTGGCAAATCCTCTGGAACCGTCGTCTTTCATAAGGTCTGTGCAACCTGAACAGCTAAGCATGCCGATTGTCAGGATGATACTTGATAGTAAGTTTTTCATAGCTATATGTTTTGGGATTTTAATGATTTTATCTCGTCTTCTTCTGGAAGAGTTTCACAAATATAGAGATTATTTTGATAAGATGTAGTGTGTGGAGACGAAAAACATCTGGAATGTTTGCAGGTTTTGGGTAATCTCTGGTGAAAGCGTTGTAACAAACAGCGAGTGTGTCGGGCGAAGTGCCGTGGTGGATTTCTGACTAAAAGATAAATAATCCAGATATTTCATTGCGAATATCGGGATTTATTTCTATATTGCGGCAAATACAGCCCTTGTGGGCTGACACTTTGTAAATCCTTAATCTTTATAGGACATGGAGATAACCTTAAGTAAAACATTGCCTTCCTATCCTTCCTTTGTCGAGGGCATCCGGCGGGCACCCGACCGTGGCTACACCCTTACCCCTGCGCAGACGGCTACGGCATTGAAGAACGCTTTGCGTTACATCCCCAAAGAGCTGCACGAAACCCTTGCTCCGGAGTTCATGGAAGAGCTGCGTACACGCGGACGTATCTACGGCTACCGCTACCGCCCGCAGGGCGACCTCAAAGCGAAACCCATCGACGAATACAAGGGGAACTGTATTGAAGGCAAGGCATTCCAGGTGATGATTGACAATAATCTTTGTTTCGACATCGCCCTTTATCCGTATGAATTAGTTACCTATGGTGAGACGGGACAGGTCTGTCAGAACTGGATGCAATACCGGCTCATCAAGCAGTACCTCGAAGTGTTGACGCGCGAACAGACACTGGTCATCGAAAGCGGGCATCCGTTGGGGCTTTTCAAGTCCAAGCCCGAGGCGCCCCGTGTCATCATTACCAATGCGTTGATGGTGGGGCTCTATGATAATCAGAAGGACTGGCACACCGCTATGCAGATGGGCGTTGCCAACTACGGGCAGATGACTGCCGGCGGCTGGATGTACATCGGTCCGCAGGGCATCGTGCACGGCACGTTCAACACGTTGCTGAATGCAGGCCGTCTGAAACTGGGCATTCCGCAGGACGGCGATTTGCGCGGACGCTTGTTTGTTTCTTCCGGTCTGGGAGGCATGAGCGGTGCGCAGCCCAAAGCTGCCGAGATGGCAGGGGCGGCGGCAATCATTGCCGAGGTGGATGCTTCCCGCATCGAAACCCGCCATACCCAGGGCTGGGTGGGACACGTTACAGATTCTCTGGAAGAAGCCTTCTCACTGGCTCGACAAGCTATGGACGAGTGTCGCCCGGTTTCTGTGGCCTATCACGGCAATGTCGTCGATTTGCTGGAATATGCGGTGCAGAAGCAGTTGCACATAGATTTACTTTCCGACCAGACTTCCTGCCATGCCACCTATGAGGGCGGTTACTGTCCCGTCGGACTGACGTTTGAGCAGCGTACCCATATGCTGCACGAGAATCCGTCGAAGTTCCGGTGTCTGGTGGATGCTTCCTTGGAGCGTCATTTCAAGGCTATAAAAAGGCTGGTGGAACACGGCACGTACTTCTTCGATTATGGTAACTCCTTCATGAAAGCCGTCTACGATGCCGGCGTGAGCGAAATTGCTCGGGACGGAGATGATAAGAACGGCTTCATCTTTCCCAGCTATGTGGAAGACATAATGGGACCGGAACTGTTTGATTATGGTTATGGTCCGTTCCGCTGGGTGTGCCTCAGTGGAAAACATGAAGACTTGGTGAAGACCGACCGTGCGGCGATGGAATGTATCGACCCTACACGTCGCGGACAGGATTTGGATAACTATAATTGGATTCGTGATGCGGAGAAAAACAACTTGGTGGTAGGCACGCAGGCTCGTATTCTTTATCAGGATGCCGTGGGACGTATGAATATAGCTTTGCGCTTCAATGAAATGGTGCGTAAGGGAGAGGTCGGCCCCATTATGTTGGGACGCGACCATCACGATGTCAGCGGTACAGACTCTCCATTCCGTGAAACATCCAATATCAAGGACGGCAGTAATGTCATGGCAGATATGGCGGTGCAGTGTTTTGCCGGAAACTGTGCGCGTGGCATGAGCTTGGTGGCCTTGCACAATGGAGGTGGCGTAGGTATCGGAAAAGCCATCAACGGCGGTTTCGGCATGGTGTGCGACGGCAGTGAGCGGGTAGACGAAATCCTGCGTTCCGCTATGTTGTGGGATGTGATGGGTGGTGTGGCCCGCCGTTCGTGGGCACGCAATCCGCATGCCATGGAGACGAGCGAGGAGTTTAACCGTACGCATGCAGACGGCTATCATATCACGATGCCGTATGTGGCTGATGAGAAGTTGGTGCAGAAAGTGGTGAAGGAGTAAGTAAAGTGATGATTTCATTTTTTAGACGCGGATAACGCGGATTTTTTCTTTCAAAAGAATCCCGACGTCTCTGTATTCCGATAAAAAGAATTCGCGTCATCTGCGTCTGAAAAATCAGAGTATATATATTTTTTTTTAAAGAGCATTATGAATAAGATTATGGAATGCGTCCCCAATTTCAGCGAAGGGCGCGATTTGCAGAAGATAGATAAGATAGTAGCTCCTTTTCGGGGCAAACAAGGTGTGAAACTGTTGGATTACAGTAACGATGAAGACCACAACCGCCTTGTGGTGACCGTAGTGGGCGAGCCGGAACCGCTTCGTGATGCTGTGCTCGAAGCTATCGGCGTGGCGGTAGAGCTGATAGACCTCAATCACCATCAGGGACAGCATCCTCGTATGGGTGCTGTAGATGTAGTACCTTTTATCCCCATCCGGAATGTGACGATGGAAGAAGCCGTTGCCCTCTCGAAAGAAGTGGGCAAGGAGGTTGCAAAACGTTACAATCTTCCCGTCTTCTTATATGAAAAGTCTGCTTCTGCCCCTCATCGGGAGAATTTGGCTGCTGTCCGTAAAGGGGAGTTCGAAGGTATGGCCGAGAAGATAAAGCAACCGGAATGGCATCCCGACTTCGGACTGGCCGAACGTCATCCCACCGCAGGCACAGTGGCTATCGGTGCCCGCATGCCTTTGGTGGCCTATAACATCAACCTCAATACCCCCAGTCTGGAGATAGCCCATGACATCGCTAAGAAAATCCGTTTCATCGGCGGAGGACTGCGTTATTGCAAGGCAATGGGAGTGGAGTTGAAGGACCGCGGCATCACGCAGGTATCCATCAACATGACGGACTATACCCGCACCGCCCTCTACCGTGCTTTCGAACTGGTGCGTGTGGAAGCCCGCCGCTACGGCGTCAGTATTGTGGGCAGTGAGATTATCGGTCTGGTGCCGATGGAGGCCTTGATAGATACAGCGTCCTACTATCTGGGATTGGAGAACTTCTCCATGGAGCAAGTCTTAGAAGCACGAATGTAACCGAATTAAATAGTACTAACTTAATTCCCCTCCCTACGGGGGAGGGGTTAGGAGAGAGGCTTTATGACAGAAAACCTTATTATATTCAATACCCGTGTAGTGACCCCCCTCGGCTTTTCTGCCCGTTGCGGCAAGGAGATGGAGCAACTGAGCATCATCGACAATGCTACGGTGGAAGTGACCGATGGCATCATCACCTACGTCGGACCTAACCGTGGAGAGGAGCGTGACGGCTATTATCAGCACTACTGGCATTACAATGCCCGCGGCAAGTGTCTGCTACCCGGCTTTGTGGACTCACACACACATTTTGTGTTTGGTGGCGAGCGTGCCGAGGAGTTCTCCTGGCGTTTGAAGGGAGAGAGTTACATGTCCATCATGGAACGTGGAGGAGGCATCGTGAGTACGGTGAAAGCTACCCGTGCATGTAATTTCATCCAGCTGCGCAGCAAGGCGGAGGGCTTTCTGAAGCAGATGAGTGCTATGGGAGTGACTACCGTAGAGGGAAAGAGCGGCTACGGTCTGGACAAGGAAACCGAGCTCCTGCAGCTTCGGGTGATGCGTAGCCTTAATAATGACGAGCACAAGCGTGTAGACGTTGTCTCCACTTTTCTCGGTGCACATGCTGTGCCTGCAGAATACAACGGACAGACGGACGAGTACGTGGACTACATTATCCGCGAAGTGATGCCCGTAGTGGTTCATAATAATTTGGCAGAGTTCTGCGATGTCTTCTGTGAGCAGGGCGTTTTCTCCATCGAGCAGTCCCGTCGCCTTTTGCTGGCAGCCAAGGAAATGGGACTTGTCTTGAAACTCCATGCCGACGAGATTGTACCATTAGGGGGTGCCGGACTGGCTGCTGAACTTTCTGCCGTCTCTGCCGACCATCTGCTGCATGCTTCGGATGCGGACATCCGCGCCATGGCCGACAAGGGAGTTGTGGCGACCCTTCTTCCGCTGACAGCCTTTGCTTTGAAGGAACCCTATGCTCGTGGGCGCGAAATGATTGATGCTGGTTGTGCCGTGGCCCTTGCCACCGACCTCAATCCGGGCAGTTGTTTCTCCGGTTCCATCCCCCTGACATTTGCCTTGGCGTGCATTTATATGAAAATGAGTATTGAAGAGGCCATCACTGCTCTGACCTTGAACGGTGCGGCCGCTCTGAACCGTGCGGACAGCATTGGTAGTATCGAGGTGGGCAAGAAAGGAGACTTCGTAGTGCTCAATACGGATAATTATCACTTTTTACCTTATTATGTAGGTATGAATTGTGTCAATACCACCATAAAGGGGGGAGTGCTTTATCCTGTACTTTAAGAAGTGCTGATATCCCCTCTTAATCCTTAATCTTTAATATTTAATATCATGTTAGTTGATTTGACAGTAAAGGAATTTTTGAATAAAGTGGCGGGTAGCGATCCCGTCCCCGGTGGCGGTAGTATTGCCGCTTTGAACGGTGCTATTGCTTCTGCTCTTGCCGCTATGGTTGCTAACCTCACCATCGGTAAGAAAGGTTATGAACTTCACGAAGAGCTGATGCGCCATATCTCCGGAGTTGCCTTGCAGCAAAAGGGGGCTTTTGTAGAAGATATAGACCGCGACTCCGAAGCCTACGACAAGGTGTTTGCCTGCTTCAAGATGCCGAAAGCTACGGATGAGGAAAAGGCTGCTCGCAGTGCAGCCATCCAGGCGGCTACCAAGTTTGCCGCCCTTGTTCCCATGCAGGTGGCACGCAATGCGTATGAGCTGATGACGGTTATCATGGATGTAGCCCGCCTGGGCAACCGCAATGCCGTTACGGATGCTTGTGTGGCCATGATGTCTGCCCGTTCGGCCGTGCTGGGCGCACTGATGAATGTACGCATCAACCTGGGTTCGCTGAAGGACAAGGAGTTTGTGTCCAAGCTCCAAAGTGAAGCCGACGAATTGGAACACTTGGCTTGTGCGAAAGAAAAGGAATTGTTGGACGAAATCAATCAAGAGCTGAAAGTATGAACAATGTCTATTATGTAGGTTCCGGTGAGTTGACCTTCGACCTCATCGAACGTATCATCAATGAAAATCTGAAACTGGAGCTGGCTCCGGAAGCCAAGCTGCGGATACAGAAGTGCCGCGATTATCTGGACAAGAAGATTGCGGAGTCGGAAGAACCCTTGTATGGCATTACCACCGGTTTCGGTTCGTTGTGCAGTAAGAGCATTTCGTCGGACGAGCTGGGCACCTTGCAGGAAAATCTCATCAAGAGCCATGCTTGCAGTGTGGGCGAGGAGATACGCCCGGTCATCATCAAACTGATGATGTTGCTCAAGGCGCATGCTCTCTCTTTGGGGCATAGCGGTGTGCAGGTCATCACCGTGCAGCGCATCCTCGATTTCTTCAATAACGACGTGATGCCTATCGTTTATGACCGTGGCTCACTGGGCGCCTCCGGCGACCTGGCTCCTCTGGCCAACCTCTTCCTGCCGCTTATCGGTGTGGGCGATGTCTATTATAAAGGAAAGAAGCGCGAGGCTATCAGTGTGCTCGACGAGTTCGGTTGGGAACCGGTGAAGCTGATGAGTAAAGAGGGATTGGCATTACTCAACGGCACCCAGTTTATGAGTGCCAACGGTGTCTTTGCTCTTCTCAAAGCCTTCCGTCTCTCCAAGAAAGCCGACTTGATTGCCGCCCTCTCCCTGGAAGCTTTCGACGGGCGTATAGATCCGTTTATGGACTGTATCCAGCAGATTCGTCCACACAAGGGCCAGATAGAAACGGGTGCCAACTTCCGCAAACTATTGGAAGGCAGCGAGCTGATAGCCCGTCCCAAGCAGCATGTACAAGACCCTTATTCGTTCCGTTGCATCCCTCAGGTGCATGGGGCCACGAAAGACGCCATCCGTTACGTGGCTTCCGTCCTGCTGACGGAAATCAATTCTGTGACGGACAATCCCACCATCTTCCCCGATGAGGACCGTATCATCTCGGGCGGTAACTTCCACGGCCAGCCGCTTGCCATTTCCTACGACTTTCTCGGCATTGCCCTGGCAGAGCTGGGCAATATATCCGAGCGGCGCATCGCCCAGCTTATCATGGGGCTGCGTGGACTTCCGGAATTCCTTGTGGCCAATCCCGGTCTGAACTCCGGTTTCATGATTCCGCAATATGCTGCCGCGTCTATGGTAAGCCAGAATAAGATGTACTGCTATGCCGCCAGCAGCGATTCCATCGTATCCAGCAACGGGCAGGAAGACCATGTGAGTATGGGCGCCAATGCAGCTACTAAGCTTTATCGCATCATGGACAATCTGGAACATATCCTTGCCATCGAACTGATGAATGCCGCTCAAGGCATCGACTTCCGCCGTCCGGCAAAGACTTCTCCCGTTCTGGAGCGTTTCCTGCACGAATATCGCAAGGAAGTCCCTTTTGTGAAGGAAGACATCGTGATGTATAAGGAAATCCATAAGACAGTCGCTTTCCTCAACCGGACAAAGTTTGATTATTAGGAACTTCCCAATAAATCTGCCAGAAACATAATAATTATTAATCTGTTAACAATAAGAAAGGAAACTTAATTGGCGAATTGAGTTTTCTTTCTATATTTGTCCCGTTTTATTCCGATAATGAATAAAAATAGTTTTAGTTTAGAAAGGGAAGAAAAATGGGCGAACACACGAAGCATTCAACATCACGGGTGGAACTGAGGGAACGTATCATTCTGGCCGCCGTAGAATTATTTACAACAAATGGAATAAAAAGTATCACGATGGATGAGATTGCCGCATCTTTGGGTATCTCTAAGCGCACTCTCTACGAAGTTTTTCCGGACAAGGAAACCTTGTTGGAAGAATGTATCCTGAAGTCCCAGAAGGATGGTGATATTTTTGTGAAAGGAGTAATAGAGACTTCCAGTAACGTATTGGAAGTTTTGTTGAGATGTTATCAGTGGAGCATAGAGCGTTTTCATGCCACGAACAAGAAGTTTTTTGAGGATATCAAGAAATATCCCAAGGCTTATCAGCTGATGAAGAACAATCGGAACCGGAGCTCGGAAGATACAGTGAACTTCTTCAAAGAGGGCGTGAAGCAAGGCATTTTTCGTGATGATGTGAATTTCGCCATTATCAATCTGCTCGTGCGCGACCAGCTCGATTTGCTGATGAATTCGGACATCTGCAATGAGTATTCTTTCCTTGAAGTGTACGAATCTATCATGTTCACTTTCTTGCGCGGTATCTCTACGGAGAAGGGTGCCCGTGTCCTGGAGGACTTTATCTGCGAATATCGCAAGAATCAGGTAAAGCCGGATGAAACGAAGGAGTAGTTTTAATAAATAATCTATTTTTGATTTATGAAGATGCAGAGATTTTGGGTAGGAAGAGCACTACTGTTGGCAGTTGCTGTGCTGTATGCCGGCGGCTATGTGCGCGCACAAGAGGCAAAGGATACCCTGACCCTGACCCTTGACCGTGCCTTGGAGATTGCTTTAAGCGACAATCCTACCATAAAGGTGGCGGAGGAAGAAATTGCTTTGAAGAAAGTGACTCACAAGGAGACCTGGCAGAACTTGCTTCCGCAGGCAAGCATTGACGGTACGTGGAATCATACCATCAGTGCGGCACAGATGAATCTTGGCGGACAGTCGTTCAAGATGGGTATGGACAATTCGAATACGGTAAGCGGGGTGCTGAATATCAGTTTGCCCATATTCGCCCCTAGCGTATATAAGGCCATGTCGATGACGAAGACAGACATTGAACTGGCTGTGGAAAAGTCACGGGCTTCTAAGCTGGACTTGGTGAACCAGGTAACTAAGGGTTACTATCAGCTGATGCTGACGCAAGACTCCTACGATGTGTTGCAGAAGAGCTATAAGCTGGCGGAAGACAACTACAACATTGTCAATGCCAAGTATCAGCAGGGTGCCGTCAGTGAGTTCGATAAAATCAGTGCCGAGGTGCAGATGCGCAGCATTAAGCCGAATGTGATTTCGGCGGGTAATGCCGTGACGTTGTCCAAGTTGCAGTTGAAGGTACTGATGGGGGTAACGGCCGATGTGGATATAGAGATTGCCGACAATCTCGGCAACTATGAGACGGAGCTGTTTGCCAATGAACTGAATCAGCCCGCTGCCAATCTGAACAATAATACGACGATGAAGCAGTTGGACTTGAACCGGAAGATGCTCAATCAGAACATCAAGTCACTCCGTGCCAACTTCATGCCTACTTTGGGTATGAACTATTCTTACCAGTACCAGTCACTCTACAACGAGGATTGGAACATCCTCGATTATAATTGGAGCGGAAGTTCCGCACTGATGTTTACGCTGAGTATTCCTTTGTATAAGGCAAGCAATTTCACCAAGCTCAAGTCCAACCGTATTCAGATACGTCAGTTGGAGCAGAACCGTCTGGACACAGAGCGAAAGCTGAACATGCAGATTACCAGCTACCAGAACAACATGGCTGCCAGTTCCGAGCAGGTTGTCAGCAACCGCGAGAATGTGATGCAGGCACAGAAAGCTGTGCAGATTGCCGGTAAACGCTATGAGGTAGGCAAAGGTACGGTGTTGGAACTGAACACATCACAAGTGCAGCTTACGGAGGCTGAACTGACTTACAATCAGTCCATCTATGATTATCTGGTAGCGAAGGCTGACCTTGACCAAGTGCTGGGAAAGGATTATATTGCAGAGAACGAAGAATGAAGAACTAAGAATGAAGAATAGAAATAAGAACAACGATATGAAAAAAGGTTTTCAATGGATGGCCCTGCTGGTTGTTGCCATGTTGGGGGCATGTAGCGGAGGTAGTGATAAAGCTGCTGCTGAGAAGGTGGACGAGAAGCCGAGGGTGAAACTGGCCGAGGTGTCGTCCCGTCCCGTGGAACAGATTCAGGAATACACCGCTACGGTGGAAGCCGAAGTAAAAAACAATATTGCTCCCTCTTCTCCGGTGCGTATAGACCGCATCTTTGTGGAGGTGGGCGACCGCGTGTCGAAAGGCCAGAAGCTGGTCAGCATGGATGCTGCCAATCTGAAGCAGATAAAATATCAGTTGGACAACCAGCAGATAGAGTTCAAGCGTATTGACGAGTTGTATAAGGTAGGCGGTGCCTCCAAGTCGGAGTGGGATACCGCCAAGATGAATCTCGACATCCGTGAGACTTCCTATAAGAATCTCTTGGAGAACACCTCGTTGCTCAGTCCCATTAACGGGGTGGTGACGGCACGCAATTACGATAACGGAGATATGTATAGCGGTGGAGAACCGGTACTGGTAGTGGAGCAAATCACTCCGGTAAAACTATACATCAACGTATCCGAAGGCTACTTTACCAAAGTGAAGAAGGGCGCTCCCGTATCCGTGAAAGTAGATGTCTATGGTGACGAGGAGTTCGAAGGCAAAATCAGCCTTGTTTATCCTACCATCGACCCGGCTACCCGTACTTTCCCGGTAGAGATACAGCTTGTCAACCGTGATCAGCGCGTACGTCCGGGAATGTTTGCCCGCGCCACGCTGAACTTCGGAACACAGGACCACGTGGTTGTTCCCGACCTGGCCATTGTGAAGCGTGCCGGTTCAGGCGACCGCTATGTCTATGTCTACAAGGACGGCAAGGTGTCTTATAATAAGGTAGAGCTTGGCCGTCGTATGGATACGGAGTATGAGTTGATTTCCGGTGTAGACAATAACTCTCAAGTTGTTATTGCTGGGCAGTCTAAATTAGCCGATGGTGTGGAAGTCGAGGTAGAAAAATAATATGGTAATGTGGTAATGTGATAATATGCTAATGTGCCGATGTAGCTACATTGCGCAGCCAATTAGCATATTAGCACATTGGCAAATTAAAGAATTAATCTTATGAGTTTATACGAAGGAGCGGTTAAGAAACCGATTATGACCTCGCTCTGCTTCCTGGCAGTGGCTATATTTGGTCTGTTCTCTCTGTCGAAATTGCCGGTAGACCTTTATCCGGACATCGAGACCAACACCATTATGGTGATGACGACCTATCAGGGTGCCAGTGCCTCGGACATCGAGAATAACGTGACCCGTCCGTTGGAAAACGTGCTGAATTCGGTCAGCAACTTGAAGCATATCACTTCCCGTTCGTCGGAGAATATTTCCGTGATTACGCTGGAGTTTGAGTATGGATATGACATAGACGTGCTGACGAACGACGTGCGTGATAAACTGGACATGGTGAGCTCCATGCTGCCCGATGAGGTCGAAACTCCCATCATCTTCAAGTTCAGTACGGACATGATTCCTATCCTGCTGCTCTCCGTGCAGGCAGAGGAGAGCCAGCCGGCTCTTTACAAAATATTGGATGACAACGTGGCGAATCCCTTGGCGCGTGTGCCCGGTGTGGGTACGGTGTCCATTTCGGGTGCCCCCAAGCGTGAGGTCAATGTATATTGCGACCCCAATAAACTGGATGCCTACAACCTTTCTGTAGAAACTATCAGCTCTATTATCAGTGCCGAAAACCGGAATACGCCGGGCGGTACGTTCGATGTGGGTAGCAATACCTATTCGCTGCGTGTGGAAGGTGAGTTCAAGGATCCCAAAGAGATGGAGAACATCGTGGTAGGTACGCACAACGGTGCTTCCGTCTATCTGCGCGATGTGGCAAAAGTTGTGGACTCTGTGGAGGAACGTGCACAGAAGACGTATAGCAACGGTGTGCAGGGCGCTATGATTGTGGTGCAGAAACAATCGGGTGCCAATTCTGTAGCCATTTCGCAGAAGGTAATTGATATGTTGCCACAGTTGCAGAAGTCACTGCCGAGCGATGTGAAGCTGGGGATCATTGTCAATACTTCCGATAACATCTTGAATACGATAGACAGCTTGGAGGAAACCATTATGTACGCTATGCTGTTCGTTATCTTGGTGGTGTTCGTTTTTTTGGGGCGTTGGCGTGCCACGGTCATCATCTGTATCACCATACCGATGTCACTGGTTGCCTCGTTCATCTATCTGGGTATCATCGACGGCGGTTCACTGAATATCATCTCGCTCTCTTGTCTCTCTATTGCTATTGGTAACGTGGTGGACGACGCCATTGTGGTACTCGAGAATGTAACGACCCATATTGAACGGGGTTCCGAACCGAAGCAGGCAGCGATACATGCCACGAACGAGGTGGCCATCTCCGTAATTGCATCTACGCTGACTATGATTGCGGTATTCTTCCCATTGACGATGGTAAGTGGTATGTCCGGTGTGTTATTCCGTCAGTTGGGATGGATGATGTGTGTGATTATGACGGTTTCCACAGTTTCAGCCTTGTCATTCACCCCGATGATGTGTGCGCAGCTTCTGCGTTTGCAGAAAAAGCAGAGTAAGATGTTCCTTACGCTCTATACGCCGATTCAGCGTGCGCTGGACGGTCTTGACGTGTGGTATCAGAACCGGTTGAACTGGGCTGTGCGCCATCGTCTGACGGTTATGGCAGGCTGTGCCGCATTCTTTGTGGCAAGTCTGTTCTGTGCCAAGTACATCGGTACCGAGTTCTTCCCGGCAGCAGACAATAGCCGCATCGGTATCAACCTTCAGTTGCCCATCGGGGCCCGTGTGGAGCGTGCGGAAGCATTGGCTTCGGAACTGACAAACAAGTGGATGACGCGCTACGGAGATATGATGAAAGTTTGCAACTACACTGTGGGGCAGGCGGACTCTGACAATACGTTTGCTTCCATGCAGGACAACGGTAGTCATATCATTAGTTTCAATATCAGTCTGGTGAGTCCGGGAGACCGTGACGTGACACTGGAAACCGTTTGCGACGAAATGCGTGAGGACTTGAAGGGGTATCCCGAATTGGACAAGGCGCAGGTTATTCTGGGCGGTAGCACAGGCGGCATGAGCGCCCAGGCAAGTGCCGACTTTGAGGTTTATGGTTACGACTTCACCGCTACGGACAAAGTGTCAGCCGAACTGAAAGAGAAATTGTTGCAGGTGAAAGGTGTGAGTGAAGTGAACATCAGCCGTCAGGATTATCAGCCCGAATATCAGGTGGACTTTGACCGTGAGAAGCTGGCATTGCATGGCTTGAATCTTTCTACTGCCTCCAACTATCTGCGTAATCGTGTAAATGGTGCTTTGGCATCTTATTATCGCGAAGATGGTGACGAGTACGACATCCGTGTGCGTTACGCTCCCGAATTCCGTACAAAGATTGAAGATTTGGAGAACATCCTTATTTATACGCCTTCCGGTGAGGGTATCCGCGTGAAAGACCTCGGCAAAGTAGTCGAGCGTTCTGCTCCTCCTACCATCGAACGTAAAGACCGTGAGCGTATTGTTACTGTATCTGCGGTTATTTCGGGAGCACCTTTGGGCGATGTGGTGGCCGATGGTAATGCTATAATTGATAAGATGGACCTACCAAGTGGTGTTTCTATCCAGATTTCGGGTTCGTATGAGGACCAACAGGATTCATTCTCCGACTTGGGAACGCTGGCTGTATTGATTGTTATTCTCGTATTCATTGTGATGGCAGCTCAGTTTGAGTCTTTGAGTTATCCGTTCATCATCATGTTTTCCATTCCATTTGCATTCAGCGGTGTGTTGATGGCATTATTCTTTACGGGAACCAATTTGAATGTGATGTCGCTTTTGGGTGGAATCATGTTGATTGGTATTGTGGTGAAGAACGGTATCGTACTCATCGACTACATCACGCTTTGCCGCGAACGTGGTCAAGCGGTGCTTCACTCTGTAGTCACGGCAGGCCGCAGCCGTTTGCGTCCGGTATTAATGACTACACTGACCACTATCCTCGGTATGGTGCCGATGGCTGTAGGGCAGGGTGAAGGTGCCGAGATGTGGCGTCCGTTGGGTGTTGCCGTAATTGGCGGCTTGACGGTGTCTACCATCCTAACATTGATTCTTGTCCCCGTGCTCTATTGCTCGTTTGCCGGTATCGGTATTCGCCGCACGCGTAAGAAGATTAAGAAAGACCGTGAGCTGAATGATTATTACCAGCTGCATAAGGAGAAGATGACGAAACCACGTAAACAATGATTAATCATTATCCGTTAATCATTAAACATTAATCACTAAACATTATATAGCGTGAAATCAGTATTTATAACATTCGACCAAGCGTTCTTTGAACGTATCATGGCATTGCTTGACCGCCACAACTGCCGCGGCTTCAGCTATTGGCAGCAAGTACAGGGGCGTGGCAGTAAGACGGGGGAACCGCACTATGGCAGCCATGCCTGGCCCAGTATGTGTTCCGCCATCATCACTATCATAGATGAGGCTAAGGTGGCTCCGTTGCTCGAAGCGCTCCACCGGATGGACAAGGAGACCGAGCAACTCGGACTCCGTGCTTTTGTTTGGAATATCGAACAGACCATTTAATCGGGTCTGCTCTGTCTATAACCGTTATCCCCGGAGAAAAAATCTTGTTTCTTTGGGGATAATTCTTTTTTGTCCGGAGAGATTTTTTCAACCTATATCTATATCTTTGCGGCCACATTAGGTATGGAAAAGAATTCATTGAAATATACGGGTCTGTTGGCGTTTATCGTATGGGGTGCATTGTTGCTGATGCATCTGTTGCCAAGTATTACGATGGGTGGCCATGTGCTGAGGCGTGTGGATATCTTGGGGGACGTGCGTCGTCCTTCCAAGCCGGTGAGTGAGCCGGACAGCCTGCTGCCTCCGCCCCCGAAGGTGAAGCCCGCCTTTGTGGACACCTGCCGTGCGGGCATGACGTGCATTGAAGATTACAGCGATTCTACCATGCGTGGCATGACGCGGTTCTATCAGGCGCTCGACGAGCTTGCCAAAGCACCCCGTCCGGTTCGTATCGCCTACTTCGGCGACTCCTTTATCGAAGCGGATATTCTGACGGCTGATTTACGCGAGATGCTTCAGCAGAAATATGGCGGTTGCGGAGTAGGTTTTGTCACCATTACGTCCATGACCAGTGGCTTCCGTCCTACAGTGCGTCATTCCTTCAGCGGATGGCAGAGTCATTCTGTCATGGACTCCGTGTTCTTTGACCGTAGCAAGCTGGGAGTCTCCGGACATTACTTTATTCCGAATACCGGTGCTTATGTGGAACTGCGGGGGCAGAAGAACTATGCCTCCCGTCTGGATACTTGCCAGCGTGCCAGTATTTTTTTCTATAACCGTGGCACAACCACCCTTTCTGTCCGCGTCAATCGTGGCGAAGCAACTACCGAGACTTTTGAGCCGATTGATGATTTGCAGGAGATGACGGTAGAGGGAAATATCGGTTCTGTCCGTTGGACGGTGGAAAGTGCGGACTCCACCTTGTTTTATGGCCTTGCCATGGACGGTACTTCCGGCATTGTGCTGGATAACTTCTCACTGCGTGGCAGCTCCGGCCTTTCCCTCCGCTCTGTTCCCGTGTGGATGATGCGTGAGTTCAATGAACAGCGTCCTTACGATTTGATAATCCTGCAGTACGGACTGAATGTGGCTACAGAGCGCGGACGGAATTACGACAAGTACATTGCCGGCATGCAGACAACGGTGCAGCATCTCAAGGAGGCCTTTCCGCAAGCAGCCATCCTCATAGTCAGCGTGGGCGATAGGGACTATAAGACCGAAGAAGGGGAGCTGCGTACCATGCCCGGTATCAAGAATCTGGTTCGTTATCAACAGAATTTGGCGGCGGATGAGGCTGTCGCTTTCTGGAACATGTTCGAGGCTATGGGTGGGGAAGGTAGTATGGCAGAGATGGTGCATGCCAAGCCGTCACTGGCCAATTATGATTATACGCACATCAACTTCCGTGGTGGAAAGCATCTTGCGGGATTACTTTATGAGTCTTTGATTTATGGCAAGGAACAGTATGACAGAAGGAGGGCCTACTATGAAGAGGAGCCATAAGGAGGATTTACGATGTACGATTTGCTGCGCGGTGCTGGTGCTGATTGCGGCGATAGGGCCGCTCCATGCACAAGATGTATTGCCAGGCAGCCTTTCGTGTCATGCCGGTGGAGCGGATTGTGATACTCTCTGCCTCTATTCCCAACGTACGGATACGGTGTCTGTCCCTTTGATAACTTTTCCCGCCGCATTCCGGCAAATGAAGGAGAATGTACTTACCGACAGTCTGGGTATTCTTAATCCTTTCTGGGAGAAGTTGCGTCTGTCTCGGCTGGGCGCTTCCGCTGATACGCTTCGCATCGTACATGTGGGCGACAGCCATATACGCGGCCATATCTTCCCCCGTACCACCGGTGCGTTGATGCAGGACACTTTCGGGGCAGTCTCTTATACCGATGTAGGTATCAACGGTGCATTTTGTACTACTTTCACCCGTCCGGACCGTATTGCTGATATTGCGGCTCTGCATCCCGACCTGCTTATTCTTTCCTTCGGGACGAATGAAAGCCATAACCGCCGTTACAATACAATGCTGCACTATCGCCAGATGGACGACCTTGTACGCATGCTTCGCGAGAAACTGCCGAATGTACCGATGTTGATGACCACTCCTCCGGGCTCTTACGAGAGTTTCCGGCAGCGTCGCCGTCGTCGAACCTATAAGATTAATCCGCGTACTGCCGTTGCCGTGCAGACTATCCGCCGCTATGCCGATGAAAACGGATTGGCGGTATGGGACATGTACGAAATACTTGGCGGTACCCACCGTGCCTGCCTCAACTGGCAGGAAGCCGGATTGATGCGTCCGGACCATGTACACTATTTGCCGGACGGTTACCGCCTGCAAGGCGAGCTGTTCTACCAGGCCTTGTTAAAAGCTTATAACGATTATGTGGAATATTGACGAATTTTTATCCGGATTGAATATAGACTTGGACCGTTTGCGCGATGTCTTCACTTATGACCCGCAAGCCCCGATGATATTCAGCAGTGGTATTTTCCTCTGGCTGTTTGTCGCTTTTATATTGGTTTATCTGTTGTTGCAACGCCGGACGACGGCGCGTTTGCTGTTTGTCACCTTGTTTTCCTATTACTTCTATTATAAAAGTAGTGGCACTTATTTCTTCCTGCTTGGACTGGTGACGGTCTGTGACTTTTTCATTGCACGCTTGATGGCACGCGAGGCTATTCCCTGGCTACGTAAGGCATGGGTTGTGTTGAGTCTGTTCATCAATTTGGGGTTGTTGTGTTACTTCAAGTACACCAATTTCCTGGGCGAAACTTTTGCCTCGCTGACGGGAGGCACGTTCACGACAATGGATATTTTTCTTCCGGTGGGCATCTCTTTTTTCACTTTTCAGTCGTTGAGCTATACGATAGATGTGTACCGTCGCCAGATAACGCCTTTGGGCAGTTTATTGGATTATGCTTTTTATGTTTCTTTCTTTCCCCAGTTGGTGGCGGGGCCTATTGTACGTGCCCGTGATTTCATTCCGCAAATCCGCCGCCCGCTGTTTGTCTCCAATGAGATGTTCGGACGTGGAATCTTCCTCATCGTGAGTGGGCTCTTCAAGAAAGCGGTTATATCGGACTATATCAGCGTTAACTTTGTAGAGCGTATTTTTGATAATCCTACTCTTTATTCGGGGGTGGAGAATCTGATGGGTGTTTATGGCTATGCCTTGCAGATTTATTGCGACTTCTCCGGTTACAGTGATATGGCTATCGGCATTGCCTTGTTGCTGGGCTTCCATTTCAATATCAATTTCGATTCCCCTTATAAGTCCGCTTCCATTACGGAATTTTGGAGGCGGTGGCATATTTCGCTTTCCAGCTGGTTGCGCGATTACCTTTATATTTCTTTGGGAGGCAACCGGAAGGGGAAAATCCGCCAATATGCCAATCTCATCATTACCATGTTCCTGGGCGGCTTGTGGCATGGCGCTTCGTGGAATTTTGTACTTTGGGGAATGATGCATGGCGTTGCGCTTGCAGCCCATAAGTTCTGGATGACGCTTACCGGGCGTAAGAAGGGGACGGAGAGCCATGGCATCCACCGCTTCTTCGGAGTGCTTGTCACTTTCCATTTTGTTTGTTTCTGCTGGATATTCTTCCGTAATGCGGAGTTCTCCACATCAATGGATATGCTGAAGCAGATATTCACTACTTTCCGTCCGCAACTCTTCCCGCAGCTGGTAGAGGGTTATTGGGAAGTGTTTGCACTGATGGCATTGGGCTATCTGCTGCATTTTGTGCCCGACAGTTGGGAACGTGCTTGCACAAAAACAGTAATCCGCCTCCCCTTGTTGGGAAAGGCGGTACTGATGCTTGCTGTAATCTATCTGGTCATTCAGATGAAAAGTTCGGAGATACAGCCGTTTATCTATTTCCAGTTCTGATTACTTCTTCTCGGTCGCTGTGGAGTCTGCCTGCTGTCGGAAGGGTTCCCGGTAGTTGAGCCCGTCTCTCCGGTAGAGGCCGATGAGTCCGGCCAGTCGGGTAGTGAAGTTTGTATAATCTTTCTTTTCCAGTTGTGTCCATTGTACTTCGGCAAGGGCGGCCATACGGGGGAGAACCATATACTCTACCTGTTCGCTGGTCGGGATGTATTCTGTCCAAAGGTTGGCTTGTGTGCCGAGTATGTGCTTGGCTTGTTCTTCGGTCAGTGAGGCGGTAGGATTCAGACTGTATACTTTCTCCAATGGGACAAAGCCTCCGATGGCAAATGGTTCGTGCCGGGTATCCTCACTTTGGTAATAATCAAAGTAGCAATAGTCATTGGGTGTCATTATCACGTCGTGTCCCAGTTGGGCCGCCTTGATTCCTCCTGCCGAGCCACGCCATGACATAACAGTTGCGTTGGGGGCGACGTCGCCTTCCAGAATCTCATCCCAGCCGATAATCTGGCGTCCTTTACTATTGAGGAGCTTTTCGATACGTGTCATACAATAGCTCTGCAGACGGTCTTCGGCAGTATGGTTCTTGTCGGCTTTCAATTTTTCGGTTCTGATACGTGCCTGGCATTTGGGACACTTTTCCCAACGGGTGCGGGGAGCTTCGTCACCGCCGATGTGGATGTATTTGGAAGGGAATATGTCAATGATTTCGGCCATGACATCTTCGAGGAACTGCATGGACTTTTCGTTGCCGATGCACAGCACATCTTCGAATACGCCCCAACGTGGGCACACTTCATACGGTCCACCGGTACATCCCATTTCGGGATAGGCGGCCAGTGCAGCAAGCATGTGTCCGGGCAGGTCTACTTCGGGGATGACCGTGATATAGCGCTCCCCGGCATATTTTACGATTTCTTTGGCTTGCTCCTGCGTATAGAAACCGCCATACCGGGTGTTGTCATACTCTTCGGTGTTCCGGCCGATAACGGTACGGTCGCGCCAGGCGCCAATTTCCGTCAGCTTGGGATACTTCTTTATTTCTATTCTCCAGCCTTGGTCTTCGGTGAGGTGCCAGTGGAAGGTATTCATATTGTGAAGTGCCAGCAAGTCTATGTATTTTTTTACGAACTCAATGGGAAAGAAGTGGCGGCCCACATCGAGGTGCATGCCCCGGTAGCTGAAGCGGGGTTCATCCTGGATGCTGCCGGCAGGCAATAGGATAGAGGTGGCTTTGGTTTCGGCGGGGATTGATTTACGCAGGGTTTGTATACCGTAGAACACCCCGTTCTCGGTCTGTCCGTTTAGGGTCACCCGGTCGGCTTTGACGGTCAGCACATAGCCTTCCCGGTTGCCGATGGCCGGATCCAGTCCCAATGTGATGGCGCCTTTGGGCGCTTCGCTCCCCGGGGCAAGGGCTTCTGTCTGGAGGGTGTGGCCGGTGGACTGGCTGATGTATTCGGCCAAAAACTCGGCATTGCGTTTCAAAAGTTCATTGTGTTCGGGGTAGGCGATGATGGTACCGTCATTCAGGTTGAAGGGGGATTCCTGACTCAAGGCAACCTCCTGGGGCAGGGGAATGACTTGATAGTTGGCTGTTGTTTCTACTCCGCATGAAGAGCAGGCTAGGATGAGAGTGCCTGCAAGGAGCATGTGTGTAAGTTCTCATGGTATTGAACTGATTAAATTAGTGTCTGACAAATATACTAAAAAAAAATACTAAAGAGGCAGAGGAGAAGGGGATAAATGCATGCTCATACCTCAGTTCTTCTTTGCTCTGTACTCCTTGGGTGACATTCCCGTGTGTTTCTTGAAATATCGTCCGAAGAAAGACTGGTCGGGAAAACGATATTTGTCGGCAATCTCTTTCAGTGACATGCCGGTGGATTGCAGTGCCATTTTCAGTTCCAATATCAGGTTTTCGTCAATGATTTCTTTGGCAGAATTTTCCGCCACTTGTTTGGTGATGGCAGATAGGTAGCGGGTCGAAATGCAGAGTTGGTCAGCATAAAAAGCGACATCCCGCTGGGTAGTACAGTACGTATGTACCAGATTTATGAACTTTTTGAACAATTCTTCTTTCCGGTTACTGCCATTGATTTGTTCCTCCGTAAAGTAACGTTGAACCTTGTCGTAGGTGTCGAGAAAGAAAATTTGCAGCAGGTTTTGTGCAATGGCTTCGCGATACAGATTTTCAGAATCGCGGTAGATGGCATTGCTTGCCGTGATGAGTCCCGTGATAGCACGAACCGGTTCGTCTTCGGTATGCGTATAGCATGCATTCTCCTTTATAAAATGTATGAAGGGCGGCTCTAAACGGAAGCATGCCGTCTTGAACATTGTCTCGGAATAGGCAAAGAAGTCCACCAGGAAATCTTTACTCGCACTTGTCAGTGAAATAATGGAACTTGGAAGCAGCGTAATGTGCGTATTGGGTACAATATGATATTTTCTTAAATCTATTGTGATATTTGCTTCTCCACGGGTGCAGAACATCAGTGCTCCATTGTTCATTTTCAGAAGACGTTCCCGGAAGAATTCCAGCTTGTCTGTTCCGGCTCTGAACGTTTCTTGTTTGGTAGTCAGTAATGGGTTCATATGTTAGATTGCTTATGATTTGCGGTTACAAAGGTACGAGTTCTTTTTGGATTGTTAAATGGCATGTTCCGAAAATGAACAGTCGTGTACCTTCAATGAAACAAATGGTTGTTCAAAAACGGCATACCTTTGCTGCCGGCTTAAAAAATGAAAGAGAAAGCCGACGTATTATTTTTTTAAGATAAAAAGTATGATAACAAAAAAGAGTATGATGAAACAGATGATGACCGTCATCTGTAGTGCAACACTGGCAGCCTGCGGCAGCGCGCCTGTCGTGCAACCCCAGTCGGAATATCAGGTGATGACTATTTCGACTACCGACAAAGAACTGCAGACAATTTATTCCGCAGCCATCCGCGGACGGCAGGACATTGACATCTATCCGCAGGTGTCCGGTACACTCACCAAACTTTGTGTGGAGGAAGGACAGACCGTGCGTCGGGGGCAAGTCTTGTTTATTATCGACCAGGTGCCCTATCTGGCAGCCTTGCGCACAGCAGAAGCCAATGTGGAAGCTGCCCGTGCCGGCGTGGCCACTTCGCAACTGACATATGACAGCAAGAAGGAGCTTTATGCCCAGAAGGTGATTTCCGAGTTTGACTTAAAGACTTCCTACAACAGCCTGCTGACAGCGAAAGCCCAGTTGGCCCAAGCCGAGGCGCAGCAGGTGAATGCCGCCAATAACCTCTCTTATACAGAAGTGAAGAGTCCGGCAGATGGAATGGTAGGTACGCTCCCTTATAGGGTGGGGACGTTGGTCAGCGCCAGTTTGCCCAAACCACTGACGACCGTATCCGATAATTCTAATATGTATGTCTATTTCTCCATGACAGAGAATCAGTTGCTTGACCTCACCCGCCGCTACGGCTCCAAGGATAAGGCGCTGGCAGAGATGGACTCTATCGAATTACAGCTCAATGACCGTTCTGTCTATCCGCAAGAAGGTAAGATAGAAACTATCAGTGGTGTAATTGATACCTCTACGGGTACAGTCAGTCTGCGTGCCGTGTTCCCCAATAAAGAGGGATTGCTGACCAGTGGCGGTTCGGGCAACGTCATCATCCCGGTACGGAAAGAGAACTGCATCGTTGTTCCCCAGAGTGCCACTTACGAAGTACAGGACAAGGTCTATGTATATAAGGTAGTTGACGGCAAGGCGCAATCAGTTCCCGTGCAAGTGACCCGTGTGAATGGAGGTCAGGAATATATCGTAGAGAGTGGCTTGAAAGTGGGGGACACAATTGTGGCCGAAGGCGTGGGTTTGCTGCGTGAAGGTACCTCCGTCCAACCCAAAACGAATGAATGATAATTTTTAACCGATAGAATATGAACCTCAGAACTTTTATAGAACGCCCCGTTTTTTCGGCAGTCATCTCCATTACGATTGTCATTCTGGGCATCATCGGATTGTTCACCTTGCCCGTTGAGCAATATCCCGACATTGCGCCGCCCACCATCATGGTGAGCACCACTTACTATGGTGCCAGTGCGGAAACCCTTCAGAAAAGTGTTATCGCTCCGTTGGAAGAGGCCATCAACGGTGTGGAGGACATGACTTACATGACTTCTACCGCCAGCAATGCAGGGTCGGTTTCCATTACTGTTTACTTCAAGCAGGGTACAGACCCGGACATGGCGGCGGTCAATGTGCAGAACCGTGTGTCCAAAGCTACGGGGCAGCTTCCTGCCGAAGTAACCCAGGTGGGTGTCACCACCAGCAAGCGGCAGACCAGTATCTTACAGATGTTCTCTTTATATAGCCCTGATGACAGCTATGACGAGAACTTTCTTGCCAACTATATCAGTATCAACCTGAAGCCGCAGATTCTCCGTATCTCCGGTGTGGGCGATATGATGATTATGGGTGGTGACTACAGCATGCGTATCTGGATGAAACCGGATGTCATGGCGCAGTACAAGCTGATACCTTCGGATGTGACGGCTGTGCTGGCAGAGCAGAATATCGAATCGGCCACCGGGTCGTTTGGTGAGAACTCGGATGAGACGTATCAATATACCATGAAATATACGGGACGCCTCATTACTCCTGAGGAGTTCGGCGACATCGTCATCCGTTCTACCGAAGACGGCGAGGTGCTGAAACTGAAGGACATCGCCGATATAGAGCTGGGTAAGGACAGTTATGCCTACAAAGGTACCATGGATGGACATCCCGGTATCTCCTGCATGGTGTTCCAGACCGCGGGCTCCAATGCCACGGAAGTGAACCGGCAGATTGACCGGCTCCTTGAAGAAGCACGCAAGGACTTGCCGAAAGGCGTGGAGCTTACCCAGATGATGTCCAGCAACGATTTCCTCTTCGCCTCTATCCACGAAGTGGTGAAAACGCTGATTGAGGCTATTATCCTGGTTATCCTGGTGGTTTATGTCTTTTTGCAAGACATCCGCTCTACGCTGATTCCGCTGGTAGGTATCGTTGTTTCACTGATTGGTACGTTTGCTTTCATGTCCGTTGCCGGATTCAGTATCAACCTGATTACGCTGTTTGCGCTGGTATTGGTGATTGGTACGGTGGTGGATGACGCCATTGTCGTGGTGGAGGCGGTGCAGGCACGGTTTGATGTGGGCTATAAGTCCTCCTATATGGCAAGTATCGATGCGATGAAGGGCATCAGCAATGCGGTTATCACTTCTTCACTGGTGTTTATGGCGGTGTTTATTCCGGTATCGTTCATGGGAGGGACTTCCGGTACGTTCTATACCCAGTTTGGGTTGACGATGGCGGTGGCCGTTGGTATTTCGGCGATTAATGCGTTGACACTCAGTCCCGCACTTTGTGCCTTGCTGCTGAAGCCTTATATCAATGAGGACGGAACGGAGAAGAATAATTTTGCTTCGCGCTTCCGCAAGGCATTCAACACGGCTTTCGAGGCGGTGGTCGAGAAGTATAAGAAGATAGTGTTGCTGTTCATCAAGCGCCGCTGGCTGGGATGGTCGTTGCTGGCACTTTCGGTGGTGCTGCTGGTATTCCTGATGAATACCACCAAGACCGGACTGGTGCCCGACGAGGACCAAGGAACGTTGTTTGTCAACGTTAGCACCGCTCCGGGTAGCTCGCTCAAGACGACAAATGACATTATAGACCGCGTGGAGAAGCGTCTGGAAGACCTTCCTCAGAAATTGCACTTGCAGAAAGTTGCCGGTTATGGTCTGCTGTCCGGGCAGGGAAATTCTTTCGGTATGATTATCGTGAAGCTGAAACCTTGGGACGAGCGTACGGCAAAGGAAGACCAGGTGCAGGCAGTCGTCAACCAGATATACGCTCGCACGGCGGATATTAAGGATGCTACAGTCTTTGCCATTGCTCCGGGTATGATTCCGGGCTATGGTATGGGTAATGCGCTGGACTTGAATGTGCAGGACAAGCAGGGAGGGGATATGAACACCTTCTTCCAGACCACCCAGCAGTATCTGGCGGCACTGAACCAGCGTCCGGAAATTTCGATGGCATACTCCACGTTCGATGTACGCTATCCGCAGTGGACCGTCGAGGTGGATGCTTCCAAGTGCAAACGTGCCGGGATTACTCCCGACCAGGTGTTGTCCACACTGTCGGGCTATTATGGCGGGCAATATGTCTCCAACTTCAACCGTTTCTCCAAAGTTTACAAGGTAATGATTCAGGCCGACCCGAAGTTCCGTTTGGATGAGGCTTCACTGAACAATGCCTTTGTGCGCATGTCCAACGGTGAGATGGCTCCGTTGAGCCAGTTCGTTACGCTGACCCGTTCCTACGGTGCCGAGTCCTTGAGCCGCTTCAACATGTTCAACTCCATTGCCGTGAATGCCATGCCTGCTGAGGGATACAGTACCGGTGACGCCATCCGTGCCGTACAAGAAACGGCGGAGATAGCCTTGCCGAAGGGATATGGCTATGACTTTGGTGGCATCACCCGCGAGGAAAGCCAGCAGAGTGGTACTACAGTCATCATCTTCGGTATCTGTATCTTGATGATTTACTTGATTCTGAGTGCGCTTTACGAGAGCTTTCTGATTCCGTTTGCCGTTATCCTGGCCGTTCCTGCGGGCCTGATGGGGTCGTTCCTTTTTGCCAGGATAGCCGGGTTGGAGAATAATATCTATTTGCAGACGGGACTTATCATGCTGATAGGTCTGTTGGCAAAGACCGCTATTCTGTTGACGGAGTATGCCGCCGAGCGCCGTAAAGCGGGAATGGGGCTGATTGCTTCTGCCGTCAGTGCGGCAAAGGCGCGTTTCCGTCCCATCCTGATGACGGTACTGACGATGATTTTCGGCCTTTTCCCCTTGGTGGTTGCCACGGGTGTCGGAGCCAACGGTAACCGTTCATTGGGTACGGGTGTTGTCGGTGGTATGTTCATCGGCACATTGGCGCTGCTGTTCATTGTTCCTGTCTTGTTCATCAGTTTCCAGTGGTTGCAGGAGCGGCTTCGTCCTGCCCAATCCCTTCCGACGAGCGACTGGCAGATTGAGGAAGAGATGAAAGTAAGCCGGAAGGAGATAGAAGAATCACATTAGTACATTATCGCGTAACTAACATAAAAAAATAATGAAGAAACAATTCATATTATTAGCTGTCGCCGGCTTGGTACTGACCAGTTGCGGCATCTATACCAAATACCAGCGCCCGGAGGACATCACGACCGATGGACTTTATGGACACGATTTGGATGGGCAAAGTCTGGATAGCCTGAGTCTGTTTGCGGCATCGGACACTACCTCCATCGCTTCCCTTTCCTGGCGCGAGCTTTTTACGGACCCGCAATTACAGTCGCTCATCGAACAAGCCTTGCAAGGCAACACTGACCTGCTTTCCGCCCGGCAACGTATCAAGGAGGCAGAAGCCACGCTGATGTCGGCCAAACTTTCGTACCTGCCTTCGTTTATGCTCACTCCGCAGGGTGGCGTCAGCAGTTTCGACAATTCCAAAGGCTCGTGGACCTATTCCGGCATTGCCTCGGCAAGTTGGGAAGTCGATATTTTTGGTAAGTTGACCAATGCCAAACGCCGTTCCAAAGCGCTCTACCTTCAAAGCTTGGAGTACGAACAAGCCGTCAGCACTTCGCTGATAGCTAATGTGGCCAATCTGTACTACACCTTGCTGATGCTCGACGAGCAATACCGCATTTCCGAAGAAACAGCCGCCAGTTGGCGCGAAAGTGTACGCACCATGCGAGCCATGATGGCTGCAGGCATGACGAACGAGGCGAGTGTCTCGCAATCCGAAGCCAACTGTCGTCAGGTGGAAGCTTCGCTGCTCGACCTCCGGCAGCAGGTAAAGGAAGTGGAGAACAGTCTCTCCATTCTGTTGGGCGATGTTCCGGGCACCATTGAGCGTGGCCGGTTGGCGGGGCAGGAGTTCCCGCAGGAACTTGCGGTGGGCGTACCTCTGCAATTGCTTTCCCGCCGTCCCGATGTGAAAAGTGCCGAACTCTCGCTGGCATCCGCTTTCTACAGCACCAATGCCGCCCGTTCTGCTTTCTACCCCTCCATCACCTTGAGCGGTACAGCTGGCTGGACCAACTCGGCAGGAAGCATGATTGTCAATCCAGGAAAACTACTCTTCTCCGCCATCGGTTCGCTGACACAACCCTTGTTCAACAAAGGGCTGAACGTGGCACAGCTCAAGATAGCCAAAGCACAGCAGGAAGAAGCCAGGCTCGCTTTTCAGCAAGCTTTGCTCAATGCCGGTAGCGAAGTGAACAATGCTCTGACCCAAGTGCAGGTAGCCCGTGGAAAGACGGAGCTCCGCGCAAGGCAGATAACTTCACTGGAAACTACCGTCCGCAGCACCCGGTTACTGATGCAACACGGCACTTCCACCTATTTGGAAGTGCTCACTGCCCAGCAGGGGCTACTCTCTGCCCAACTGACACAGGTAGCCGACCGCTTTGATGAAATACAAGGTATCATCAACCTCTATCAAGCCCTCGGTGGAGGGCGGGAGTAAAATATACTCTTTCTCATCTTCATTCTCTCGCCCCTCTATCAATCCGGCATTTCTTTTTTTTGTGGGAATCCGATGGTAGAGGGGCTTTCATATAAGCGGGCTATGGCAAAAAAAACTACGGTTTCTTGCCGTCAAACCGGGACAAACTTTATAACTTTGCGGCATACGACATAAAAATCTATCTATTATGAACTGCAAATCCTTGTTTTTTCTGGTTGTTTTTTCCCTGACCCTTATATCAGGGGTGTTTGCTCAAAAGAAAGTTTCTATTCTTGGCGATTCCTATTCCACTTTTTACGGTCATGTCTCTCCTGCCGCCAATCTCTGCTGGTATGGAGTTCCCGGCGAAAAGAAAGAGAATGATGTGACAAAGGTGGAGGAAACCTGGTGGTACCGTTTCATCCATGAGCACGGCTTTCAGTTGGAACGCAACAATTCCTATTCCGGCTCCACCGTCTGTCATACCGGTTACGAGAAAGCCGATTACTCCGACCGTTCTTTTATCACCCGTATTCACAACCTCGGCACCCCCGACATAATCCTTGTTTTTGGCGGTACCAATGACAGTTGGGCAGGTGCTCCCATTGGCGCATACCAATATGATGGCTGGACGAAAGCCGATTTGTATAGCTTCCGTCCTGCCTTTTGCTATCTGCTTGCATCTCTCAAGCAGCTCTATCCTGCGGCCAGGATTTATAATATTACCAATTCTGAATTATCCGAAGAGGTAACTGATTCCATGGATGAAATTTGCCGGCACTATGGCATCGAGAATATTCGTTTGCACGACATTGATAAACAATGGGGGCATCCTTCTGTGCAAGGAATGCAGAGTATCGATGCTCAGGTTTGGGAGTCTGTCTCCCCGATATTGGAGGCTTCTGTTTCTTTGCCTGCCAAGAACTAAGGACAGACTCATTGGGAGTTATCCTTTTCTATCCTAAATGCTAATCTTTCCACTGCCGTATTCTTTTCTTTCCACAGCTGTGGAAAGAAAAGAATACGGCAGTGGAAAGAAAGTAAAATCCTTGTGGCAAGAAAAATAATTAGTACCTTTACTGCCAGCTTCTGCCGATTTCGAGAACATTTCTTCCCCAAGTTTGCTGCAAGTTTCCCTCAATTCTCTATAAACCATTAATTTAAATTATTTTATGAGTGCTTATTATGACCTTTATGAAACGCCCGTCCCCGAAGGCGAGGAACCGAAGTCGCTGCATGCCCGTGTCTGTTCCAAGGGAACCATTTCTGGTAAAGAGTTTATGGAACGGGTTTTTCGTGAAGAACATATGCCCCACGCCATGGTTGTGGGTATTGTGCAAGCCATCACCACTACGCTTGGAGACTGGCTGGCAAAGGGCTATACGGTGGAGATAGAGGGACTTGGCTTCTTCAGCACCACGCTGAAGTGTACCCATCCGGTGATGAATAAGAAAGAAGTACGTGCGGAGTCGGTCAAGATGTCCACGGTGAAATTCCGTCCCGGCATCGAATTCAAACGTTATGTGGCAGGTAAGATGGAGTTGGAACGTGCGGATAAACGCTTTTTCCCGGATAAACCGAAAGCAATGGGCGACATGGTTGCCCGTGAAAAAAGCATGATGGACTTTCTGGAGGCTAATGTCTGTATTACTCGTGCAGAATATTCCCGCCTTGTCCATGTCACCGCCCGCCGGGCTTCGAGGGATTTGCAGACATTTATCGATTCTGGCGTGATTCGCAAGCGTGGTGCCGGCCGTTCTGTGGTCTATGTCAAGGGGTGAACTTATTATCCGATGCGCGCGCGTATATATATAATGTGTCCCTTTCCTTCCTGCCTTTCTTTCCCTTTAAAAAATATGCTTTAAAACATATCTATCAATCAGCTAGTTATGAAAAAGTTCACGTAAACCCTCAAAAAAAGCTTGTATATATTTTGCAGATGTCCGTAAAAGCCCTACTTTTGCATCCGCTTTCGGGAACGAAGGCGGCGATGTTTTGACATTCTGACAGTAAAACGGAGCGGTAAGCTTCCATTTTTCTCTTCTTTGCCATAGGTTTCTTTCGGAACTTCGGCCTTGGAAAAGAAAAATGAAAAAAAACTTCCGAAACATTTGGAAGTTATGCTTTAAAGTTCTTACCTTTGCACCCGCTTTTGAAAACGAAAGCAGCGCGAGTTGACATTCTTCTTTCAAGAAACGGTGACCGGGTTTTTTTTCTTCCTTTTTCTTTTTGCCTCCCTTTCGAAAAGAGAGACGACGAGAAAAGAGAAAAAAAAGAAAAATAAAAAAACTTCCGAAAATATTTGGAAGATATGCTTTAAAGTTCTTACCTTTGCATCCGCTTTCTGAAAAGAACAGCAATCGTGAAACAAGCGATCTTTGAACAGATTTACATAAACAATACAAGTAGTACAAGAGCAGGTGCTTCGCAAATTAATAATTGGAACCTAATGATTAAGGCGCGTCGTACCTGGGTAAAACAAAAGAACCGTCAATACTTATTCTATATAGATTAGGTAAAGATAAACTTTTTGAATTCGAGCGTCCTGAACAGATAATTAAGCTGTCGCACTTTAATTTTTAATTTGCGCAGTCACGATACTTTTACAATGAAGAGTTTGATCCTGGCTCAGGATGAACGCTAGCTACAGGCTTAACACATGCAAGTCGAGGGGCAGCATGAACTTAGCTTGCTAAGTTTGATGGCGACCGGCGCACGGGTGAGTAACACGTATCCAACCTGCCGATGACTCGGGGATAGCCTTTCGAAAGAAAGATTAATACCCGATGGCATAGTTCTTCCGCATGGTAGAACTATTAAAGAATTTCGGTCATCGATGGGGATGCGTTCCATTAGGTTGTTGGCGGGGTAACGGCCCACCAAGACATCGATGGATAGGGGTTCTGAGAGGAAGGTCCCCACATTGGAACTGAGACACGGTCCAAACTCCTACGGGAGGCAGCAGTGAGGAATATTGGTCAATGGACGAGAGTCTGAACCAGCCAAGTAGCGTGAAGGATGACTGCCCTATGGGTTGTAAACTTCTTTTATACGGGAATAAAGTGAGGCACGCGTGCCTTTTTGTATGTACCGTATGAATAAGGATCGGCTAACTCCGTGCCAGCAGCCGCGGTAATACGGAGGATCCGAGCGTTATCCGGATTTATTGGGTTTAAAGGGAGCGTAGGCGGACGCTTAAGTCAGTTGTGAAAGTTTGCGGCTCAACCGTAAAATTGCAGTTGATACTGGGTGTCTTGAGTACAGTAGAGGCAGGCGGAATTCGTGGTGTAGCGGTGAAATGCTTAGATATCACGAAGAACTCCGATTGCGAAGGCAGCTTGCTGGACTGTAACTGACGCTGATGCTCGAAAGTGTGGGTATCAAACAGGATTAGATACCCTGGTAGTCCACACAGTAAACGATGAATACTCGCTGTTTGCGATATACAGTAAGCGGCCAAGCGAAAGCGTTAAGTATTCCACCTGGGGAGTACGCCGGCAACGGTGAAACTCAAAGGAATTGACGGGGGCCCGCACAAGCGGAGGAACATGTGGTTTAATTCGATGATACGCGAGGAACCTTACCCGGGCTTGAATTGCAACTGAATGATGTGGAGACATGTCAGCCGCAAGGCAGTTGTGAAGGTGCTGCATGGTTGTCGTCAGCTCGTGCCGTGAGGTGTCGGCTTAAGTGCCATAACGAGCGCAACCCTTATCGATAGTTACCATCAGGTTATGCTGGGGACTCTGTCGAGACTGCCGTCGTAAGATGTGAGGAAGGTGGGGATGACGTCAAATCAGCACGGCCCTTACGTCCGGGGCTACACACGTGTTACAATGGGGGTACAGAAGGCAGCTACACGGCGACGTGATGCTAATCCCGAAAGCCTCTCTCAGTTCGGATTGGAGTCTGCAACCCGACTCCATGAAGCTGGATTCGCTAGTAATCGCGCATCAGCCACGGCGCGGTGAATACGTTCCCGGGCCTTGTACACACCGCCCGTCAAGCCATGAAAGCCGGGGGTACCTGAAGTGCGTAACCGCAAGGAGCGCCCTAGGGTAAAACTGGTGATTGGGGCTAAGTCGTAACAAGGTAGCCGTACCGGAAGGTGCGGCTGGAACACCTCCTTTCTGGAGTGACGTCTCGACTCGATCGTTGGTTCTTGAAGTTATGCTTCCATAAGAACCTCTTGTACTGCGCGTACTTGTTTATTAAAATATACGAGAAAAGTAGAAGCCGAGCCGTAAGGCGAGGGTTTGACTGACAGTCCTATAGCTCAGTTGGTTAGAGCGCTACACTGATAATGTAGAGGTCGGCAGTTCAACTCTGCCTGGGACTACTTCAAAGTTGAAAACTGAAAATTGAAAACTGAAAATCGGGAACTCTCCGGATTTTCCACTTTCCGTTTTCCGTTTTCCACTTATAAGAAGGGGGATTAGCTCAGCTGGCTAGAGCACCTGCTTTGCACGCAGGGGGTCAACGGTTCGAATCCGTTATTCTCCACTCCGTTTTGATTATTGTTTTATAATTGAAACACCGTTCTTTGACATGATGTGACACAAAAAAAAGTAAAGTTAAAAGCTGAAAGTATATATCGACCATACGTGATCGGTAAGACAAAAAGTAAGTAAGGGGGCACATGGCGGATGCCTTGGCTCTCGGAGGCGATGAAGGACGTGATAAGCTGCGATAAGCTGCGGGTAGGTGCAAATGACCTTTGATCCGCGGATTTCCGAATGGGACAACCCGATACTTTGAAGAAGTATCATCCTGCATTGCAGGAGGCTAACGCAGGGAACTGAAACATCTTAGTACCTGCAGGAAAAGAAAATAAACAATGATTCCCCCAGTAGTGGCGAGCGAACGGGGAACAGCCCAAACCATCCATGTTACGGCATGGGTGGGGTTGTAGGACCACGCCGTGGCAAGAAAGTTGGTGAGCAGAATGTTCTGGAAAGTACAGCCATAGAGCATGACAGCTGCGTATGCGAAGCCAAGCGAAGCCTAGTGGTATCCTGAGTAGCGCGGAGCACGAGGAATTCTGCGTGAATCTGCCGGGACCATCCGGTAAGGCTAAATACTCCCGAGAGACCGATAGTGAACCAGTACTGTGAAGGAAAGGTGAAAAGCACTTCGAACAGAAGAGTGAAATAGTTCCTGAAACCATGTGCCTACAAGCGGTCGGAGCACCTTTTGGTGTGACGGCGTGCCTTTTGCATAATGAACCTACGAGTTACTTTTTCCGGCGAGGTTAAGGATTTCAGATCTGCAGCCGAAGCGAAAGCGAGTCTGAACAGGGCGTATAGTCGGAAGGAGTAGACGCGAAACCAAGTGATCTACCCTTGGGCAGGTTGAAGGATGGGTAACACCATCTGGAGGACCGAACCAATAAGCGTTGAAAAGCTTCTGGATGACCTGAGGGTGGGGGTGAAAGGCTAATCAAACTTGGAGATAGCTCGTACTCCCCGAAATGCATTTAGGTGCAGCCTTGACTTATACTGGCATGAGGTAGAGCGACTGATAAGATGCGAGGGCTTCACCGCCTATCAAGTCTTGACAAACTCCGAATGCGTGTCAGTTCTATGTCAGGAGTGAGGGCATGGGTGCTAAGGTCCATGTCCTAAAGGAGAACAATCCGGACCAACAGCTAAGGTCCCGAAATGAATACTAAGTTGAACTAACGAAGTCAGATTGCTAAGACAGCTAGGATGTTGGCTTGGAAGCAGCCATTCATTTAAAGAGTGCGTAACAGCTCACTAGTCGAGGAGTTTGGCGTGGATAATAATCGGGCATAAGTATTCTACCGAAGCTTTGGGATGAGAAATCATCGGTAGGGGAGCATTCCACTCGGCGTCGAAGGTGAGGCGCGAGCTTTGCTGGAGCGTGTGGAAAAGCAAATGTAGGTATAAGTAACGATAAGGCAGGCGAGAAACCTGCCCGCCGAAAGACTAAGGTTTCCTGATCAACGCTAATCGGATCAGGGTAAGTCGGGTCCTAAGGCTCAGCCGAACGGCGAGGCCGATGGCAGAACCGGTTAATATTCCGGTACTACCTGTGGGAGTGACGTGGAGACGGAGTCGTGACAGCGCCGCGGACTGACGGAATAGTCCGTTGAAGGGTGTAGATGCTGATTGTTCCAGGCAAATCCGGAGCAAGAGTCGAACCTGATAGTATGGAGCGTTCTTAGAACAATCCAATAGTGCGTGTAATCATACTTCCAAGAAAATCCGCTAAACTTAATCCTGCAGGTACCCGTACCGCAAACGGACACACGTAGTCGGGTTGAATATACTAAGGCGCTTGAGTGATTCACGGTTAAGGAACTAGGCAAACTGACCCTGTAACTTCGGGATAAAGGGTCCTCGCTTTACGGCGAGGCGCAGAGAATAGGTCCAGGCAACTGTTTAACAAAAACACAGGGCTGTGCAAAATTGAAAGACCACGCATACAGCCTGACACCTGCCCGGTGCTGGAAGGTTAAGAGGAGATGTCATCGCAAGAGAAGCATTGAATTGAAGCCCCAGTAAACGGCGGCCGTAACTATAACGGTCCTAAGGTAGCGAAATTCCTTGTCGGGTAAGTTCCGACCTGCACGAATGGTGTAATGATCTGGACGCTGTCTCAACCGTGAGCTCAGTGAAATTGTAGTATCGGTGAAGATGCCGATTACCCGCGATGGGACGAAAAGACCCCGTGAACCTTTACTATAGCTTAACATTGAATTTGGGTAATTGATGTGTAGGATAGGCCGGAGGCTTTGAAGCGGGCACGCCAGTGTCCGTGGAGCCGCTGTTGAAATACGGCCCTTTGATTATTTGAGTTCTAACCCGTTGTTGCGGGGACACTGTTTGGTGGGTAGTTTGACTGGGGTGGTCGCCTCCAAAAAGTGTAACGGAGGCTTCTAAAGGTGCCCTCACGCCGATTGGTAACCGGCGGCAGAGTGTAATGGCATAAGGGCGCTTGACTGGGAGACTTACAAGTCGATCAGGTAGGAAACTAGAGCATAGTGATCCGGTGTTTCTGTATGGAAAGGACATCGCTCAAAGGATAAAAAGGTACTCCGGGGATAACAGGCTGATCCCTCCCAAGAGCTCATATCGACGGAGGGGTTTGGCACCTCGATGTCGGCTCGTCACATCCTGGGGCTGGAGAAGGTCCCAAGGGTTGGGCTGTTCGCCCATTAAAGTGGCACGCGAGCTGGGTTCAGAACGTCGTGAGACAGTTCGGTCTCTATCTATCGTGGGCGCATGAAATTTGCGTGGCTCTGACACTAGTACGAGAGGACCGTGTTGGACTGACCTCTGGTTTACCGGTTGTGCCGCCAGGTGCATTGCCGGGTATCTAAGTCGGGATTGGATAAGTGCTGAAAGCATCTAAGTACGAAGCCAGCCACAAGATTAGATTTCTCAGGGTCGTTGTAGACTACGACGTTGATAGGATGCAGGTGTACAGGCAGCGATGTCATAGCCGAGCATTACTAATTGCCCGTCCACTTTTTGCCTTCCGTGTATGGAGGTATATACGTTCAGCAATATATGGACACTTTACTTTTTTCTCATCATGTCTGCCTTATTCAGGTGACTACAGCACCGGGGTTCCACCTCTTCCCATTCCGAACAGAGAAGTTAAGCCCGGTCACGCCGATGGTACTGCGTAACAGTGGGAGAGTAGGTAGTCGCCGTTTTCAGAAGAAGCCTCCGTGTCTGATAAGGATACGGAGGCTTTGTTCGTTTTATATACCTCTCCTCTAACATTCCGTTTCTACCGCTAATCACTATACCTTATTATATATAATTATTCATCATATATTCATCAGATTAATTCCCGAATTAAGGTGCTAAATGAATGATTAAAAACGTTTAAATCAGTATTTTATATCCTATTTCCACTTTCGTATTTCATATATTCTTCGTACCTTTACAGTGTATTAAAAGGTATAGTAAATCCTTTAATCAGTGAACAATTTAATCTTTTTACAAAAGAAAGTAACATAGCTGTAAAACAAATAAGAGAGACATCTGTTATTTATTGTAGAATCATTAGACGACATGAAAACAACTGTAAAGACATTCTGGATATGCATGCTACTGATGTTGACTTGCAGCATTAGCGGTAAAGCCATTGACCTGGTGCAGGTGGATGACAGAATGGCCGGAACTGCTGAAGTTTCCGCTTCTTTATCTTCATGTTCTTCTACTTCCGACAATAGTATTGACAAGAAGAATTCATTGTTCACGAATACCAAGTTCGCATGGACTACGGATGTCGAACTGGGAAACAAACCGGTTTCCGAAACTTACTCTTCTCATCAACAGCGTTTGCGCAGGGTGATTGAAGACAATCTTTTCCTCAGAAACATTCTTTTGATGTTATCCAACCACGAGAATCTACTCGTGCAAGGCCGCTCTAAATTATACTACTCAGATAAAGACCCGTACTATGCATTGACGGGCAGTGATTACTATATTTATACGCTTCGGCGGATTTTGATTTAGCCAACTTTTCTTCTTATTGATTTCCCCCTTTTTCTCCTTATTGTCTTGAAGAGACTGAAGGCAGGTGACCTTTAGTGTACATATATGTTAGTTAAGGTTGCAAGGATGATTACGCCCTGTCGGTTCGTAAGCGGGAAGTCGTATCCCTATGCTTTATTTTCAAAACTCTATTTAAATACCAACAATTAAACTTTTCATCATGGAAACTACTCAAAAAAAAGCAGCCTCTTTTAAAGGCATCAGATCCGCCGGTTGGGTAATCGTAATCTGTTTTATCATCGCCGTGCTTATTTTTCACTTTGTGTTGGGAAATCCCTCCAACTTTATGAACAACGACCCGAACAACCATCCGTTGCCGGGTAACTTCCTCGGTACCATCTATAAAGGTGGATTCATTGTTCCTGTAATTCAAACGCTTTTGCTGACTGTCATCGCACTGAGTATTGAACGTTATATTGCCATTGGCGCTGCCTTTGGTAAGGGGTCATTGGTGAAATTCGTAGCTAACATCAAAGCAGCCTTGGCTGAAGGTGATATGAAGAAGGCACAACAAATCTGCGATTCACAACGTGGTTCTGTAGCCAATGTGGTAAATGCCACTTTGAAGAAGTATGCCGAGATGGAGAATGACACAGAGTTGTCCAAAGACCAGAAACTGCTTGCCATCCAGAAGGAATTGGAAGAAGCCACTGCGCTGGAACTGCCGATGATGGAGCAGAATCTTCCTATTATTGGTACCATCACGACTTTAGGTACATTGATGGGATTGCTCGGTACAGTTATCGGTATGATCCGTTCATTTGCCGCCCTTGCAGCCGGAGGTTCAGCCGACTCCATGGCTCTGTCGCAAGGTATTTCTGAGGCTTTGATTAATACTGCCTTCGGTATCTTGACCGGTGCATTGGCCGTTATCTCCTACAACTATTATACAAACAAGATTGACAAGTTGACTTACAGCCTCGATGAGGTTGGTTTCTCCATCGTGCAGACTTTTGCAGCTACCCATAAATAGTTGACTGCTGATAGTTGGAGCTGCGCTGTGACGTAGGCTTCTATTATCTATTCAACGAATGAATTCTCAATTTTAATTTTCAATGAAACGATTATGGGCAGAGCGAAAATAAAAAAGAAAAGTACGTTCATCGATATGACGGCGATGAGTGACGTAACTGTACTGCTGCTGACCTTCTTCATGCTGACTTCTACGTTCGTGAAGAAAGAGCCGGTACAAGTAACGACTCCCGCCTCTGTATCCGAGATTAAGATTCCGGAGACAAATGTACTCCAGATATTGGTCGATCCGAGCGGAAAAGTATTTATGAGTCTGGACAAGCAGTCCGACTTGCGCGAAGTGCTGGAAGCTATGGGGCAGGAGTATGGAGTGACTTTCACTCCGGAGGAAACTAAAAAATTCATGCTGGCGTCTACCTTTGGTGTGCCGATGAAGAGTATGAAGAAATACCTCGACTTGCCGCAAGACCAGCAAGATGCTGTATTGAAGAATGAGGGGATACCGACAGACAGTATTGACAATCAGTTCAAGGCCTGGGTACGCAACGCCCGTGCAGTGAATAGTGATTTGCGCATTGCCATCAAGGCAGATGCCAATACTCCTTATTCCGTAATAAAAAATGTGATGAACTCACTTCAGGACCTCAGAGAGAACCGGTACAACCTGATTACTTCTCTGAAGACCACAAGTGAGGAGTGACAAGCTACGAGTTACAAGTAGAACAAGAAAGGAAACATTATGGCTGAAATACAAGAAAGCGGCAACAAGAAAGGTGGAAAAAGCAAGCAGAAGAAAATGACTGTCAGGGTGGACTTTACACCTATGGTGGACATGAACATGTTGCTGATTACCTTCTTTATGCTTTGTACCTCACTGAGCAAACCTCAGACCATGGAGATAAGCATGCCGAGCAATGACAAGACCATCACCGAGGAGCAGCAGACCAAAGTCAAGGCTTCCCAAGCCATCACGCTGTTGCTGGGGGATGACAACAAGTTGTATTATTACGAAGGGGAACCTAACTACAAGGACTATACTTCACTGAAGGAAACTACCTATCAGGCGGATGGTCTGCGGGCAATGCTTCTGCAACGTAATAGAGTTGCTGTGAACGAGGTGAACAGACTGAAGCAGCAGAAACTGGATCTTAAGATATCAGAGGATGACTACCGGAAACAGCTTTCCGAGATGAAAAGCGGAAAGGATACGCCGACAGTCATCATCAAGGCTACCGATAAGTCTTCGTACAAGAATCTGATTGATGCTCTCGATGAAATGCAGATATGTAATATAGGTAAGTATGTGATAACGGATATTGCCGAAGCCGACGAGTTCTTGATGAAGAACTACGAAAGCAAGGGCGAATTGTCCCAGAACATTGCTGAATGATGTGTAACACCCAAAGAAAGGAAAGAATATGGCTAAAGTAGATTTAAGCTCCCAAGCATGGTGTGACCTCGTGTTCAGTGGTAAGAACAAAGCATATGGAGCCTATAAGATGCGTGAGACCTCTCCCAGACGGCACAACATTGCCGTGATACTGGTAATTGTAATTGCATTGATAGGTTTCAGTATCCCTACGCTGATAAAGATGGCTACCCCCAAACAGAAAGAGGTGATGACCGAAGTGACTACCCTTTCGCAGCTGGAAGAACCGGAAGTGAAGCAGGAAGAGATGAAGCGGATAGAGCCCGTGGCCCCACCGCCGCCTGCATTGAAAAGCTCCATTAAGTTTACCGCTCCCGTCATCAAAAAGGATGAGGAAGTGAGGGACGAGGATGAAATAAAAAGCCAGACAGAACTGACGGAAACGAAAGTTGCCATCTCCATTGCCGACGTGAAAGGTAATGACGAGGAACACGGCAAGGACATCGCCGACTTGAAACAAGTGGTGACGCAGGCCGAACCGGAACCTGAAAAGGTTTTCGATATGGTAGAGCAGATGCCCCAGTTCCCCGGTGGTCAGGCCGAGATGATGCAGTTCATCAGCAAGAATATGAAGTATCCGACCATTGCCCAGGAAAACGGTACGCAAGGGCGTGTAACCTGCCAGTTTGTGGTAGGTGCCGACGGCAAGGTGCGTGATGTGAAAGTGCTGAGAGGTGTAGACCCCTATCTGGATAAAGAAGCTGTCCGTGTGATTATGTCCATGCCCAAATGGATTCCCGGCAAGCAGAATGGTAAGGCCGTATCGGTGAAATATACGATACCGGTGATGTTTAGATTACAATAAGTGTGTGTGTTATGAAAACGGTGAAACAACTTCAGCTTTCAGGCTTGCTGGTACTGCTGACTCTGCTGTCTGCCTGCCAAAGCAAGCCCAAGGACGGACAAACGGATACGTATACCTCCGGTGTGATTGCAATTGCTGCGGACGAAAGTTTCCAGCCTATTGTGCAGGAAGAAATTGACGTGTTCGAAGGACTGTTCCCCTTGGCAGGAATTGTGCCCCGTTATGTGACGGAAGTCGATGCCGTCAACCTCTTGCTCAAGGACAGTCTGCGGTTGGCAATAACCAGTCGCAGACTGACTCCCGAAGAGATGAATTCCTTCAATAGCCGGAAGTTTTTTCCGCAGGAGATAAAGATTGCTACGGACGGGCTGGCATTGATAACCCATCTTGGCAATCCGGATTCATTGATTAGTGTGAAGGACATCCGCCGCATCCTGACGGGTGATGCGAAGCAGTGGAAAGATATCTATCCGGCTTCCCGTTTGGGGGATATCAGTCTTGTGTTTGACAACAAGAACTCCAGTACCGTACGTTTTGCTGTCGATTCCATCTGTAAGGGTGTACCGCTTTCCAGTCAGTTGAAAGCGTTGAAAACCAATAGGGAGGTGATTGACTACGTGGCCCGCACGCCTGATGCCATCGGTATTATCGGCGTGAACTGGCTGAGCGACCGGAATGACAGTACGGGGCTCTCTTTCAGTAAAGAGGTGCGGCTGATGTCCGTCAGTGCTGCTGACAAGGCCATGCCGGACAACAGTTACAAACCCTATCAGGCGTATTTGTATTACGGTGATTATCCGTTGGCACGCAGCATCTATGCCTTGTTGAATGATCCGCGGAGCGCACTTCCGTGGGGATTTGCCTCTTTCCTCGCTTCCGACCGGGGACAGCGGATTATATTGAAGTCGGGATTGGTCCCCGCCACCCAACCGGTGCGCGTGGTGAACGTCAAGGATGAATAACTAAAATGAATGCTAACATGAAACGTAGATTTGTATTTTGTTTGGGAGCGATGCTGTTTGCAGGTACGCTCGCCGCACAAACGCCGGTGCCCGAATGGCAGGCGGGGGTGGATAAAGTAAAAAGTCTGATAAAGGCGAATCCGGAGCAGGCTTCCGACGCAGCCGGAGAACTGCTGAAGGGCAAGAACAAAAAAAATGTGGAGCTTGTGACTTCCGTGGCCCGTGCCTATCTGGATGCAGGACAGCTGAAAGAGGCGGAAACCTATCTGGAGATGGCAAGAAAGGCCGACAACAAGGCTCCGGCAGTTTCTGTACTCGAGGGTGACATCGCTTTTGCCCGGAAAGATATCGGAAAGGCATGCCAGCTTTATGAGCAAGCCATCTATTTTGATTCGAATTATAAGGATGCGTATCTGAAATATGCGCAGGCATACAAGTCTGCCAGTCCTTCGCAGGCCATAGAGAAGCTGAACCAGCTGAAGGCCATAGCTCCGGATTGCCTGGAAGCAGACAAGGAGCTGGCGGAAGTGTATTACGCCACCAACCGTTTTGGCAAGGCTGCCGACACCTATGCCAAGTTCATCAATACTCCCGTGGCTACGGAAGATGACATCCTGAAATATGCTTTTGCACTATTCCTGAACCACGACTTCGAGAAATCCTTGGCGGTGGCGCAGAAAGGTTTGCAGAAGAATGCCCGCCATGCCGCATTCAACCGGCTTGTGATGTACAACAATGTCGACCTCAAGCGTTATGACGAGGCAGAGAAGGCTGCCGATGCTTTCTTCAATGCTTCGGATAATGCCGATTATTCATGCTTGGATTACCGCTATCACGGTGCTCTGTTGAGTGCTCTGAAGAAATATGACCAGGCCATTGAGGAATATGGTAAGGCATTGGAGAAGGATGAGAGTCAGGTGGATTTGTGGCGTGAGATTGCCGATGCTTATGAATTGAAAAACGACTATACCCAAGCCATTGCTGCTTATAAAAAGTACTATGACTCGCTGGCACAAGATAAAAAGACGTCCGAAAACTTATTCCAGTTAGGGCGTCTGTACTACGGAGAGGGTACGTCCTCGGACACTCTCTCCGTTCAGTCTGCCGACCGCATGGCGGCATTGCAGGCTGCCGACTCTGTGTTCGCACTTGTTGCCGAACAAGCTCCCGACAGTTATTTGGGAGATATGTGGCGCGCCCGGACCAACTCTGCCATGGACCCCGAAACTACAGAGGGATTGGCGAAACCTTATTACGAGAAGGTGGTGGACGTACTGCTTGCCAAAAACGAACCGAGGTACAACTCTGCATTGATAGAGTGTTACAGTTATCTGGGCTACTACTATCTGTTGAAGAGTGACTATGCTACTTCGAAAGAGTACTGGAATAAAATTCTGGCTATCGACCCCACCAATGCCACAGCAAACAAGGCATTGGACGGCATCAAATAGCAATAATTTTAGTTGTTTGTCGTGTCGGGAGGAGTGGAGAGTGATTCTTAGCTCCTCCTTTGTTGCAGGGTCCCCCTTGGAGGCAGTGATTGCTTGCGGTAGTCCGTGGGTGAAGTGCCTAAGTGTGTCTTCACATACTTCCCGAAAAAGGAGATGTTGGGGAAATCCTGATGCTCGGAAATCTCCTTGATAGACTTATTGGAATACTTCAGAAAATATTTGATGTCTTCGACCACATAATCGTTTATCCACTCGAAGGCTGTCTTTCCGCTGACCTTTTTGCAGACGGTGGAAAGATATTTGGGAGTAACACACAGCTTACCCGCATAATAGGAAATAGAACGTTTTTTCACCTCGGTGCAGGCCAGCAGGTCGAGGAATCTCTTGAATAGAATGTTGCTCCGCTTCACCATTTGGCTTTCGGGAGGGGTGCTCAACTGGTTTAAATCTGCCAGCAGCTCATACAGCATGGTGCGTATCAGCGACCTGATGACTTCTTTGTAGTAGGGCAGCTCCGCTTGTTTCATTCGGGCACGTATCACCTTATAGTATAAATCGAACAGTTGCACTCTGTCCTTGTCAATACGTACCACCGGATTCTGGCTGATATAGAAAGCCTTGTTCCATATGTCACTACTTTTATGAAGGTACTTCTGTGTAATCTGGGTCGACAGACAGAACATGGCGCCCTTGAAGTCGGAACTGGTTGTGCAGTTGCTCAGAATCATATTGGGCATACAAATCAGCATCTCACCGGGGTAGATAGCATATTTTGGGGTATTGATGTTTATCTGCAGTCTTCCTTTTACACAGACCACATAGATGTTTGCATTCAACTTGAAATACTTGTTGAAAAGCAAGTTCTTGAAATCTCCAAGTATAGCAATATCGTTGTCGGTATAGTCCGTACTTGTATATTCTGCTATATTGTATGTGTTAAGTTGGTAAATCTTTTCTTCGTTTTTCATATTCATGTCTTTAGCTCCTTTGCAAATGTAAAGCAAGTGGCAGGAAATATAGAGTCCTAAATGGATACAGAAGTGTCCTAATCTTCTTGCGTGTGAGGCTAATTTCGAACCAAAGAATAGAATTGTTCCTTTTTCTGAGCATTTTTTTTCTTGAAACGCTTGTCGTATTGAAAAGAATGTCTACTTTTGTGGTGTACTATTATACTAATACACATAAACAATAAGATATTTAATTCATCCAAGCGTATGTTACAAGTAGAAAACATTTCATTTAGTTATCGCAAGGGGCGGAAAGAAGTCCTGAGCGATTTTTCACTTTCGCTGGAAGCCGGCCGGGTTTACGGTCTGTTGGGTAAGAACGGAGCCGGCAAGTCTACGTTGCTCTATCTGATGAGCGGTTTGTTGGCTCCCAAACGTGGGAGAGTGATGTATCATGATACCGACATGCGCCGCCGGTTGCCCGTCACGTTGCAGGACATGTTTCTGGTACCCGAGGAGTTCGAGCTGCCTCCTATTTCCTTGGTCAGCTATATTGAACTGAACAGTAAGTTCTATCCCCGTTTCAGCAAGGAAGACATGGTGAAGTACCTGCATTTCTTCGAGATGGATATGGATGCTGATTTGGGAGCCTTGTCCATGGGGCAGAAAAAGAAAATCTTCATGAGCTTTGCGCTGGCCACCAATACTTCCCTGCTGCTGATGGATGAGCCTACCAATGGACTGGATATTCCGGGGAAGAGCCAGTTCCGTAAATTCCTGGCTTCGGGTATGTCGGACGACAAGACGATTGTTATCTCCACCCATCAGGTGCGTGACATTGACAAAGTGCTGGACCATGTGCTGATTATGGACAACAGCCGCGTATTGCTGGACGAATCCACTGCCAGCATTTGCAGTAAGCTGTTCTTCTTGGAGAGTGACGACCGGGAGTTGGCTGCGACTGCCTTGTACACGCTTCCCTCCGTACAAGGCAATTTCTTGATGCTGCCCAATACGGAAGGTGAGGAATCGGAGATTAATCTTGAACTGCTGTTTGGCGCCGTACTTGCAGAGCCTGGGAAGATAGCGGAAATGTTTCACACTAAAACAAATGAATAATGATACGCGATACCTTTTTTAGTTTGCATCGCTTTGTGAACGTATGCCGCAAAGAGATGGTGGAGAATTGGAAGACCTATATACTCCGCTCGGTGATGGTCTACGGAATGTTGGCCATAGTCTTTGTCTGGAATGGATACTATCAGTATCACAATCTGGAAGCGGGAGCTGTGGGCATGGACCCTATCTGGGAGTTTGAGTCCAGATTCTTTCTTTGGGGACTTGTCATTTGGGGATGCATTAGCGCCTCGTTTGCCATGGAAAGGATGAAAAGCAAGACGAGTCGTACCGTTGTGCTCATGACACCTGCCACCATGTTCGAGAAATTCTTTGCCCGCTGGCTGGTGGCTACCTGCGGCTTTATCTTGGTCTTTCTGATAGCTTTCAAGCTGGCGGACTTGACAAGAGTCGTCTTCTATCTTCTGGCCTACCCGGAGCTGCATGTCGTTCACTCCTTTCCGTTGTGGGAATTCTGCTGTAACACGAACCGTTTCTATGAGACGATAGGAAGCGGACCGGCTGTGGTGGGGATATTCCTGAGCTGCTACTTTTTCCTACAGTCTTTCTTCCTGCTGGGTAGTACGGTCTGGCCCAAAAATGCACTTATCAAGACTTTTGCGGCCGGTGTCTGCATCTTCGTTTCATATATCCTGATAGCTGTATTGTGCCTGAAGGCCATTCTGCCTAATAACTTCTTCATGACTGAGCCCTATATTGACAGGGAGGCATCGGGCGGCTGGCTGATTTTTATAACTTCGTTTTTCGCCCTTTTCAACTGGGTGCTTGCCTATTTCCGTTTCAAGGAGTCCGAAATCATTAATCGTTGGTAACTATGAACTTTAAGGAAAGTAAAGCCATCTACCTGCAAATAGCAGACCGCATTTGCGACGAGGTACTTCTCGGGCAATATCAGGAGGAAGAACGTATTCCTTCGGTACGGGAATATGCGGCTGTGGTAGAGGTCAACGCCAATACGGTGATGCGTTCGTACGACTACTTGCAGACGCAAGGAGTGATTTACAACAAGCGGGGTATCGGCTATTTTGTGTCGGTAGGTGCACGTAAGCTGATTCTTTCGTTGAGGAAAGAGTATTTTCTGAAGGAGGAAGTGGATTATTTCTTCAAGCAGATTTTCACGCTGGGCATCTCTGCCGAGGAGTTGTCCGGGATGTATCAGGAGTTTATCAAGAAACAAAAATAAAAGAAGACAGTTATGAAACGAACGACTTATATAATGATAGGAATGCTGGTTACCGGTGTGGCAATGGTATGCGGACTCATGTTCTATGTGGTGGACCGCAATGTCACTCAGAAAGATAATTTTATGGAAATCGGCGGAGAACGGAAAACGGTGCAGCTGCCCTCGTGCAGGGTGTTGAAGCTGACACAGCCTCCGGTGGTGTGGAAACAGAAAAAAGAAGGTATTGTGGAGGCAGAGCGTATGTTCTCGTTCGGGGAAGTGCCGTTGGAGGTAACTGCCGGAGACTCTTTGCAGCAGGGCAGTTTCTCCTATGCAGGGGATATGGAGGCTTTTATGTCGATGACTTCCGTTGGCGATACCCTGCTCGTCACCTTTGACTTTCCGGAGGATAAGCTGGAACAGCATCTTCAGAATGACATTTGGATAAGGGTTCGTTCGGAAGGGATGGAATTGCGGTTGCCTGCGGAGGTACAAGCGGTTGTGGTAGATGTGGAAGATATGGAAACCAATTTCTACGGACTCCGTTGCGATACGCTCTCTTTCCGCACGCGATACCTTGCCCGGCTGGAAGATTGCCATGTCACTGCGCTTGCGGCGCAGGCGCAGAGCTTGCATCTCAACAGCGGCACAGTGCGCAACCTTTATCTGAATCTGGACGAGATAGCCGACTGGGATGTCAATACCGGTTCCTTCCATATCGATACGGAGCATCTGTCCGGCAGTCGCTATCATCGTTGTCTTTTGCAGAAGAATGAATGCCGCCGGGTGTTCTGGACACCGTTAAAGGATGATGCCTCTTTGAGTGTGGAGTTAAAACAAGCAGTTAAAATAGAAGTAGGTGAGTAGCCATAATACGAAATGACTTATCTTTGCACATGAATCAAAAAGTGTAGAGTATATGGCCTTGCAATTGGCATTCGTATTGGTAGCTATCATTATAGGCGCCCGCTTGGGCGGCATTGGACTAGGTGTAATGGGAGGGATAGGTCTGGCAATTCTGACGTTTGGTTTCGGATTGCAGCCTACATCACCTCCCATTGACGTTATGTTGATGATAGCCGCCGTCATTTCCGCCGCATCCTGCATGCAGGCGGCTGGCGGACTGGATTATATGGTAAAGCTGGCAGAACGGTTGTTGCGGAAGAATCCTTCGCAGGTCACCATCTTGAGCCCTATTGTGACCTATTTGTTTACTTTTGTTGCCGGCACGGGACATGTGGCATATTCGGTGCTTCCCGTGATTGCCGAGGTTGCCACGGAGACCAAGATTCGTCCCGAGAGGCCACTGGGCATTGCGGTGATTGCTTCGCAGCAGGCTATTACGGCAAGTCCCATTTCGGCTGCCACCGTCGCACTGCTTGGGTTGCTGGCGGGATTTGATGTCACCTTGTTTGATATTCTGAAAATAACGATTCCTGCTACCATTATCGGGGTACTTGTGGGCGCCTTGTTCTCCATGAAGGTGGGCAAGGAGCTGGCAGACGACCCGGAGTACAGAAAGAGGTTGACCGAAGGCTATCTTGATGTCAAGAAGGTGGAGATAAAGGATATACACAATAAACGGCATGCCGTCTTGTCCGTGCTTATCTTTATCCTTGCCACTGCTTTTATTGTGTTCTTTGGTTCGTTCGACAGTTTGCGTCCTGCCTTCGTGATAGACGGCGAGACGGTGAGACTCGGCATGTCCGCCATTATCGAAATCGTGATGCTCTCTGCCGCCGCCCTCATCTTGCTGCTGACTCGCACCGACGGCATGAAGGCAACGCAAGGCTCCGTCTTCCCGGCAGGCATGCAGGCGGTGATTGCCATATTCGGCATTGCCTGGATGGGAGATACTTTTCTTCAGGGAAACATGCTTCAGTTGACCCAGTCCATCGAGGGAGTGGTGAGGCAAATGCCGTGGCTGTTCGGGATAGCCTTGTTTGCCATGTCGATTCTGCTTTATAGCCAGGCCGCCACTGTGCGCGCACTGATGCCTTTGGGCATCGCTTTGGGCATTTCGCCTATGATACTGGTTGCTCTGTTCCCCGCTGTAAACGGTTACTTCTTTATTCCCAATTATCCCACCGTAGTGGCAGCCATCAATTTCGACCGTACCGGGACTACCCGTATCGGCAAGTATGTGCTGAACCACTCGTTCATGCTTCCCGGACTTGTTTCGACTGGCGTTGCCATCGGGCTGGGGTTGCTTTTCATCAGGATATTCTAAGGGAAACCGCTGCTTTCAATCCGTTGTATATAGGGCTTTGTTTACTTGTGTATAGGGGAGTGTTCCCTTTTACTCATTGCCTTATCAGCGCCTAATGGTCGTGCGGCGATCTGCTGACGGCTGTTAAGCGGGTTGTTGATGGCCGTTAGGCGATTGCATCATGGCCGTTGCATACTGTTGATTCCTTATGTCCGACGTAATAAATACCTTCATTCTCTGAATAAAGCACAGAGGAAAACAGTATTGAAGTCTTGGCTTTGTGTGGCTGTACGCATTTGTTCTGATTGCATTTGAAGGGGGAGGAGATGGAATTAATACCGTGTTTGCAGGATATTGATTTCGTCAGGTACGATATAAATAAGATGTGATGCAAGAAATTAATAACTTGTGTTACTACATGTTATCTTCTTGTGGTGTCAGTATTTCTGTTTGTGAAACGGTGTGGAAGCAAATTTTGCTTCCACACTTTTGAGTTGCTTCCACCGCATCTTTAATACCGATGAATAAAGGGATGTGGAGAGGAGGTGGAAGTGTGGAAGCAATTTGCACAAACATTATTTGCGCAAACATTTTTTTCTGTCCTTGATGGGAATTAAAAAAATGAGGATAAAACGGTTTATAAAACCTTTTATCCTCATTGTAGTTGCGGAGATCCGACTCGAACGAATGACCTTTGGGTTATGAGCCCAACGAGCTACCAACTGCTCCACTCCGCGATGTTATCGTTTTGTGGGTGCAAAGGTACGGCTTTTTATTTAATATGCAAATAAAATGCATGATATTTTTTAGTATAACTCTGATGAAATATTTAAAATATTGATAATGAGTGTGTTTTCTCCTTTCTTTTTTTGACTGTTTATTAATTCCTATTTCTTATTAATAATGGCTCAAGCTTATCTGCTATCATGCGATAGGCTTCCAGAGTGATATGTAATCGGTCTTTTAGATAGAGTTCTTCTCTAAGTTTGCCATTAGTTCCATACATCATAGAAGTAATATCAAGAAGAGTGACGTTGGAACTGTTAAAAGAGAAAAATCATTTCATATTCTTCATGTTATTAAATTGTGTAATTTATGGTAAAAATCTTTCTGTTGATTTGCATTATATCACTGTTTTGCGGGAGTATTTAATATCCGTTTTATCTGTTGGTGCAATATATAGAAAGCAGGTTCACCCATAGGACCATGCCCATGCCCGCCGATTTCATAAAGATAAGTGTCTTCATGCCCGACAAGTTTCATCATCCGCCACATGTAAGCGTTTTCCTCATAACGTCCCAAAAGCTCTAACTCCCGATCACCGGTTATAAGTATCAAGGGGGGGGCATCTTTTCTGACATGAAATAATGGGGCGAATTCATCGATAGTAGGTTGTAGATTATCAATACCATTCATTTTACGATAGGAAAAATGACTAATGACTTGGCCGCTAAAGGGAATCAGACCTGCAAGGGAATCTGCATCTATACTGTACTCTTTTAACCATTTTTTGTCTAATCCAATCATTGCAGTGAGGTAGCCGCCTGCCGAATGGCCGGAAACAAATATTTTCTTTTTGTTTCCTCCGTATTTTTCTACTTCTTTAAAAGTCCAGGCTATGGCTGCTGCCGCATCGCCTAAACATTCCGAGATTGTTACTTTGGGAAGTAAACGGTAGTTTACAGCTATCACTATCATGCCACTTTTCTTTAATTTGGTTGGAATGGACTTATTGCCACTAGTCAATCCTCCTCCATGAAACCATATTACAGTTGGGCAATCCTTTAGATTTTCAGGATAATAGATGTCTAACTTGCACCGTTCTTGAGCATATGCATCTTGCGATGTTGCATAGGTTAAATTTTCAATTGTCTTGTAGACGGTTTCCTGAGCGTTGGTAAAGGTGCATATGAGAACGCTCAAACATAAAAGTATTCTTTTCATTTTAATAAATAAAATATTGTATGTGATTATTAATCAGGGTTATTTGTTATTAATGAGATAAGGTTCTATTATTTTGGCAAATTCTTTATAAGCAAGTACGCTGGGATGAAGCCTGTCACTAATATAGAACTTTTCAGGTAAAGCTCCATTCTTGTCATATAGACATGATGTTATATCAACGTAGGTAACTTGGTGGCTGTCTTTGAAGTAGTCTTGTATCAGTTTGTTCACCTCTCTTTCCTTTGGAATCCAGTCGGGCATAGAAGGGGATGGATGAAAAGAAAGGAGAATAACCGGAACGCCAGGAAGATGAATATCCAATAAACGGCAGAAGCACTTAATGTCTTCGAAAACACGTTCGATGGATACGCCATTATAAAGATCATTCGCACCGCATAACAACACTATCTGTGCCGGTTTGTAGGCTACTACCAGGCGTTGATAGTGGTATAAATAGTCGCTGATCCATGAACCGCCATATGCACGATTTAAAACCCTATGATTGGGGAAATAACTGCCGGTATTTTTCCACATGCCCAATGAGGAACTGCCGATAAAAAGAATGCTTCCTGGTTTAGGAAAATCTTTCTCATCCATGCTGTAATAATTGTCCAGCTGTTCTTTATAGGCGTTTGCTCTGAAATACAAAGAATCTTGAGCGTTTGCTATGCTATACACAAACAGCAGAAAATAAATGATTGATATATTCTTTTTCATTCTCTTTAGCTTTTTGTAAATATTGGTAGCTCATCTAAGAATCTTCCAATGTTATTATTCTGTTCTTTTTAAAAGAAGTTGTTACGAATCTCTTTAGCAATGTAACGTCCTATCAATCGTTGCCCTTCTATATCCGGATGTACTCCATCCTTTAGATAGCGCCCACGGGTGTTGGAATTTTCGAAAAACTGACTAATACCGCTTTCGCCGTAACAATCAATAACCTGAACGGATAAAGCTTGACTGACTTGGCGCAACACTTCATTTCGTTTCCGATGCATTTCATTTTTTGCCTTGTCCCCGGTCTGTATAGGCAACCATACGAATACACGGCATTCCGGGAAGTTCTCAAGTATAGTTTGAATTGCCCATCTTGCCCCTCCTGCCATGGTCGTCACATTAACATCGTCCAGCGTTCTTGCTGATAATGCTTCTGCAACTCCATCAAGTTTTGTATCATTTGAGCCCATTGCAAAAACGAAAACATCGGGTGCGGGATAAACACCGTCCTTTACTTCTGAGATAAATTTCTGAATATGTACTTTGGATACATTATTATGTCTCATTTGCAATTCTTTCTTATCTTTTGTAGGCTTCCATCCATCTGAAATTCCGGCAAAGTTGTCACTGTTGTAATCTTGTGTATCAGGATGGCATGCAAAGGTAGACGAACCAACTGCAACATTATGGTGTGATGCAAATCCCAATAAATCGACTACGGTCTTTGACCATTGGTTGCCAGAGGTAGTGCTGCTGCCATCACAACCAAAGTTCAATTTGCTAAAATTTGTTGTTTGTGCTTGGACTATCAGGCATAGTCCCCATCCTAACATTAGAAATATAATTCTTTTCATGTTTTGTTTCTCTTAATAACCGTAATTATTAGCTCCTATTAATTTGTTCTCAGCAATTTCTGCAGTCGGAATTGCATATAGTAAGTTCTTTTTTTGAGCGAATGGTAGATCGGTTGGCTGAGCCGCAGACAATGAATTGTGTGTCGTTCATAACGTCTAAATATAGTCCCCACCGTAAAAGGTCAAATTTCCTATTGAATTCTTGGCAAAATTCCAAAGCACGTTCTTTCAGGACTAAACTTCTTGCCTCTATCTTATCGGTCACCTTATTTGTATATAGGGTTGTAGCTTTTGCCCGTTTTCTTATGACATCAATATCTTTCATTGCAGCTGTTATATCCCCCAATTCTACTTCTGCTTCAGCTCTGAGCAGGAATGCTTCTGCATAGCGAATTAAAATTACATCTTGTTCTGATTGTGACGCTTCTTTCTGTTTAAAGAAGGTTGGATTAGAGATATCACCTTTATACCATTTAGTCAGACATGGCACTCCGTATTTATATTCCGCGTTAAAATCAGGAACAAAAGCTTTTAGATTGTCCGGTAGACTCTCTGCATTATATTCGTCCGAGAGAGAGGGAAAAGAAACCCATTTTGTGGAGGTGTAGCTTGTTAGGAAGTAATGCCATACACCGTGCACAATACGGTCATCCTCTTTGTCAAATTGGGTATATAGATTAGGGGCCATATATATCCATGCGCCACTGCCACCGTAAGGAGCCGGAGTGTAATAGCTATGTAAACCTGATGTTTGAAAGTCTACGTCACTTACACTGGTTGCTCCCCATACAAATTCTTTGTTTTTCCTATTGTTACCACCCCAAAGGTTTAGATACCCTTCTACTAAATCAAAATCAACACCTCTTCGTGCAATGACCATGTCGCAAAGCTCTTTTGCACGTTGATAACACTGCTGGGCATCTATGTTTTCAGCTCCTTCAACTGCATTGCAGGTATATTTTTTATCCACTCCCTTGATATCTACAATTATTTCTGTATTTCCTTTGCAGGTTAATGCGCTGGAACCCATAGTGCAATATACGCGTGCCAATAATAGTGCTGCAGCAGTTTTATCTGCATGCCCCCAAGCGCCGACATTGCCTTCTGATGTATAATACATGTATTCTAAGCAAGTTTCCAGGTCATTGACAATTGTGTTGTAGACTGCTTCTACGGAAGCTCTGGGACAATCTGTCTCTGCTTCCGAAGATAATCTCAATGGGACGGCACCATACATTCTTACCAGATGGAAATAAGCGAATGCCCGTAGAAAAAGCGTTTCACCATACAACTGCCTGACAGCGGATTCTGTCTGATAAGAATCTGTAGATTCCAGAGCTTCTTTAGCTTTGTTTGCCCGACTGATCATTCTATAAAAGACACTCCACAAATCATTGTTTGTATTATAGGCATAGTGTCCGGTGATATCGCCGCTACCTGCAGAACTGAGTACCCAAGCTGGAGCCCCACAATGATCGTTGTCGTAGTCCATCCAGGCCATATACGTCTGTTCCATACACCAGTTATCCCAAAAAGTTGCATAGATACCGGTTACTAGTTGTTCTGCTCCTTCTTCAGTCTGACCTAATTTCTCTGATGTGATAGAATAAGGGGTTTCTTCCAATGAACAGCTTGTTACAAATGCTGCCATCGAGCATATCATTATCAATAGTATTTTCTTCATGATTCGTTTTTATTAATTAAAAAATAACATTAAGTCCCAAAGTAAAGCTTCTCTGCTGGGGATAGGCTCCAGAATCAATACCCCTTAAAGAAGGCGTGGAGCCAAAAGAATTAACCTCAGGGTCATATCCGCGGTATTTGGTGAAGGTCAACAAGTTATTGGCAACCACGTTGAACCGTACGCTATTTATGAACTGAAATGGTTTTCTAATTGTATATCCTATGGATAGAGTGCGTAATTTTAAATAAGAGCCGTCTTCTAGATATAATCTGGAAAAACGAATGTCACGTCCTGAATAATTGAATATCTTAGGGGCAATTCCGCTATTGGGATTTATGCTCCATGATTGTTCATATACGTAGTATGGAACGTTCTGGGTCTGTCCCAGGTTATAAAAACGTAATGAGTTCATATTGAATACGTCATTTCCTTCCACACCTTGAAAAAGAATGCTGAAATCGAAATTCTTCCAGGTCAGGTCCATATTGAATCCATAAAAATACTTAGGATTTGCATCTCCAATCCATGTTTGATCCTGGTCTGTGATAAAACCGTCTTCATCAAGATCTTTATATTTAAGTTCACCGATCCAGTCTCTACGAATTATTTCTTCTGTAGCCGCGTCAGAACCGTTCACTGTGTAATCTGGATATTGGGTTTGGAATTGCTTACTATTAATGACTTCCTCGCGTGAGTTCCAGATACCGTCTGTGACAAAACCATAAAATGAACCGATAGAATGACCATCAGCAATAGCATACGGGCGCAAGCTGTTATAGATAGAGTTGGGGAACATCGGGTCTTTGCCAAAATCGCAAATCTCATTCTTGTTAAATGATATGTTGCCACCGAATGACAATGAAAAGTCTTTGTTTTGAATTGCTCTTACATTTAAGCTGGCTTCAAGTCCGCGATTGATAACAGAACCGCTATTGGAAAGTATCTGTAAGATGCCGGTGCTTGGGGGAACTTGCTTGTATTGCAACAGATCCGTGGTCTTTTTATAATAATAATCTACTTCCAATGATATTCGCTTTAATATATCCAATTCAATGCCTGCATCATGCTGCCAAGTCGTTTCCCATGTTAAATCCTTTTTTCCTGGATTATATACATTCGTTGCGTATCCGTTTTCAACCGATGTGCCGAATGGATAATTGGCGGCAGCCATAATGGCAAAAGTTTGGTAAGAGCTGATGGCCTGGTTGCCGGAAGCTCCGTAGCTATAGCGAAGTTTTATATTATCAAAGATATGAGATACTCCTTTCATGAATTTCTCTTCTGACAGCCGATATGAGAAGCCGACAGAGGGGAAAAAGGATGCGCGCTTGCCTTTGGCAAATTTACTGGAGACGTCATCACGTGCGGTAAAAGTCAGATAATATTTGCCTGCATAATTATAGGCAAGCCGTCCGATCAGTGAAAACAAACGTGAGTCCCCCTTGCCAGAGGTGGCTGATAGCATCTCACTTGCATCTTGAAGCAGCCAACCATTGGTAGCATCCGTACCGAAGCCTTGTACTGTAACTACTTTGTTATAGTTGCTGGACGCTTCCCAGGAGGTTCCTGCGGTTGCGCTTACATTATGTTTACCCCAAGTTTGGTTGAACATTAACAAATTGTCGAACACCAATGATGACCGCCAATTATCTCCACCGTATGATTTCCCGTTCACATATTTACCTTCGGCCATAGTTCTCGGCCAGTATTTATTGGCATCATTATGAGTATAGTTATATCCAAGAACAGTTCTGAAAATCAAGCCTTTTGTTAGCGTTATATTTAAATAGTTGGAAGTCCTAAAAGATATGTTTCGATTCTCGTTCAACGCATCAGCGTATCGAGTAGGCACTGCTACCATGCTATATTCATTATCCAAATCGTCTTGGGTTTGTGTTGCTGGATAAGTCAATGCTGAGCGGATAATGCCTTCCGTTCCGTTATTTTGGTTGTTTGTAGCAGTCTTGACAATACTTGAATTTGCAAATGAACCCGATATGGATGTACCTACTTTCAGCCAATCTTTCACTTGTCTATTCAAGTTTAGCTTTATGGTATAGCGTGTATAGTCCGAACCTTCAACGATACCTTCTTGGTTCAGATATCCTCCACTTATAGCATAATCGTATCCTTTGGTCTGTCCTGCAATATTTAAGTTGAGGTCATGTGTCACTCCTGTACGGAAAATCTGATCTTGCCAATAGTACGAATCGTTACTGAAGTCGTCAGGTCCTTGCAAATAAGTGCCTTCTGCATTCTCAACTCCGGGGAAAGGCAGGTCGGTTTGTTCCCAAGGGAAATTGGAAACTTCTTGGGTGTTGATGTAAGATTGATTCCTGTATGTTGCATAATCACGTGCTCCAAGTACCTTTATCTTTTTCACAGGATTGCTAATTGTTGTTTTATATGAAAATGAAATTTGGTCTTTAACATCTAGTCCGGTACCGCTTTTGGTGGTAATCAGGACTACGCCGTTGGCACCGCGAGAACCGTAAATGGCTGTTGACGAGGCATCCTTCAAGATTTCAATAGATGCGATGTCGCTAGGATTAAGCGAGGACAAGGCATTATTGTAAGTGGGCGAGCTCGAGTCAAAATTGATTGTGTCATCATTGCTGTCTGCGATGGGTACTCCGTCGATTACATACAAAGGTTCAGTAGAACCTTGAAATGAATTTGTACCTCGAATCTGGATGCTGATTCCTCCACCGGGAGCTCCATCGTTTGAAACCACGTTCACACCGGTCAGGCGCCCTTGTAGCCCCTTTTCTAGACTTACTGGGGAACTTTTTAGTAAATCTCCACTTTTTACTTGTGCCACAGCCCCGGTAAGATCGCTCTTTTTTACATAGCCATAACCAACGACAACTACTTCATCCAGCGTTTTGCTATCTTCATGCAAAACAATTTTCATATTTACAGTTGCCTTTACTGTTTGTTGCAAGAATCCGATGTAAGATATCGTCAGTGGAGTTCCTATTGGACAATTCAGTATAAACTGACCGTTGATATCGGTAATTGTACCATTACTGGTGCCTTTCTGTAATATATTGGCTCCAATTATGGGTTCTCCATTCTGGTCAACCACTACTCCTGCTATTTTTTGTTTTTGTTGTACTGTTTCTACAGTATGGGAGGAAGTTGCCCACGACAAAGAAGGACTTCCGCAGAATAAAAGAGTTATAAAAACTCCTGCCATGAATACATTCTTCATATTTCTCAGATAATTTATTAGATTTATAAAGTTATTAAAAGTAAAACGTTGTTGTTTTAAAGAGAGTAAAATCTCTTTTTGCTCCATATCCTATCCATTCTCCATAACTAAAATCAATTTAAAGGTTGACACTCCATTTTATTTTTCGTAGCTCAAAACACTGGCGGGTATTGTTACCAACCTTTATACCCGCCACATGTTTGAATCTAAGAAAAACAGCACGAATTACAAATCCGCCGTTCTGTGGACAAAAGTAAGGAAACAATAACCTGAAGTACTCCTAATTTGTTTCTCAGTCTGTCCGGTTCGTATTTTTACCCAAACGGGAAGCGTTTTTACCCAAATGGGAAGTAGTTGTACTGTATGTATTTAAAGCAATTTCCTATCTTTGCATACAAACATATTCATCTTATTACCATATGAAGCATTTACTGACAGTCATATTTTGTATGATAGTCTATATCACACAGATTAATGCCCGGCTAACTTTTCAAACATTTGATGTAAAGTCTGGAATTTCAGATAACTATGTTATAGCTATGTTACGTGACCAATACGGGTTTATGTGGTTTGCGACACTTAATGGCTTAAATCGTTATGATGGCTATCAATGCAAGCAATATTGGGTTACTGATTCTGATACTTATAGTAATTGTTTTAATAATATATCGGAGGACGCATCAGGTACTATTTGGGTACGTACTCCCGAGCAATATTTCTACTACAATAGAGAGTTGGATAAATTGGATAGTAACATAGAAAAGCGGTTGAGGCCACTGGGAATAAATGATAAAATAGAAATGATACATGTTGACTATGAGCAGAATTTATGGTGCATGGCTGGGAATAAGCTGTATTATTATGATTTCCAGGATAAAAAGCTTCAGGAATTATCTTTTCCGGATAAAGAACTGTTGCATATAGTTTCCAGACAATCGTATTCTTGCTTGTTATTTTCTAATGGGGAAATCGCAGAAGTAGACTGGGAAACAAAAACTGTTCGGAAGATTGTTCAATTAGAACTTCCTCGCTCTGGAGAACATCGTATATATATGGATACCCAGTTTAGATTATGGATTTATACAATATATACCTCCAATCTACAGTGTTATGATATTCAAAATAGAAAGATGTTTGAGTTTTCTGGCAAAGAGACTATACAATCGGATATTGTAAAAGCTATCATAGATGATGGGAATGGTAATATTTGGATAGGTACCAATAGTAAAGGCATATACATCTTGAATGAACAGACCGATAATCTCATGCACATTCATAGAGATTCGGGAACTCCTTTTTCCTTGTCGAGCAATCACATTAACAGTTTCTATAAAGATAATCAGGATATTCTGTGGGTTGGAACGACGAAGCAGGGGGTTGCGTTTACCGATTTGAATAATACCGCCTTTGAAATATGTAAAACTCCTGAGCAGGAAGATATCAGTTGTTTTCAAGAAGATAGGAATGGGAATCTGTGGCTTGGATTTGATGGAAAGGGATTGGCTTGCTATGACAGCAAACAAAAAAACTATAAGTTGTTTAATACTCACAATAGTAATATTCCCTCTAATCTTATTATAGGTTCATATCTTGATTCCAAAGGCAAGATGTGGTTCGGTAGTTATGGGGGTGGCATATTTTATGAACAGAACGGAACCTTTTTTCCTTTTGAACAGATTTTGGAACCAATAGGGTATGTCCGGCATATTGCTGATGACAAATATGGGAATTTATGGGTTGGAACGTTTATGCACGGTCTGTATTGTATAGATAACGGAGGGAAAATAACGTCTTATACAAAAGAGAATTCATGTTTATACACCAATACCATTACAGATTTGGTCTATTCAAGTGACCATGCGATGTTATATATTGGTACTAGTACGGGATTATATGAGTTGAATACTCAAACACGGCAACTTGTTCCAGTAAAAGGGAATGATAATGAAGTGTCATTGACAAAAATGCATATTAGTTGCTTATACCGTGATCAACGGGGATTGTTGTGGATTGGAACCAGACATGGAATTGGAATTTATGATGAAAAAAGTAGAACGCTTACTCGTCTTTCTACAAATGATGGTGTATCTCATCCTTATATACGTGGCATTGTAGAAGACCATAATAAAAATATGTGGATAGCTACAGATTGTGGCATTACGCACATTATTGTGGTTGGTGACCCTACTGCCCAAGAACTGCAATATCGGTGTTATTCCTATTTTAATGAAGATGGTATTGGGGATATTACATTTAACAACTACTCAATTTATTGTAACCGGAAAGGCGAAATTTTAATGGGAGGTACGGGAAAATATTTAAAGATAGACCCTAATCAGGCTTTGTATCATCCCAACCAACATAAAGTTATTTTTACCGGATTATATTTAGCCAATCAGCGTGTAGACGTAGAGAAAAAAACGCATGATGGGCGAATCTTGTTACAAAAGAATATTCAGTTGCTTGATGAAATTACAATGGATTATTCTGATAGTAATTTTGCATTGGAAATTTCTGCAATGGATTATGGAACACAGCATAAGCTTCAATTTGCATATCGGATGGATGCTAAAGAGGAATGGGTCAGCTTTGAAGGAAATAGAATCTATTTCAATAAACTGTCTCCGGGGATATACCATCTGCAAGTGAAAGTTAATGAACTGCACGGTAGTAGGAATCCAATATCTTATATGACAATTTTGGTACGTCCACCCTTTTGGCTGTCTCCGGTAGCCTATGTTATCTATATGGTACTGTTCTTGTCAGGAGGTGTACTCTTGCTTAGGCGTCTACGTTCTAGGCATCAACGGATTCTGGTACAACAAAAATGGGAACTTGAAGTAGCCCAGCAGCATGAAATGGATGAAGCGAAAATACGTTTCTTTACAAATATAAGCCATGATTTAAGGACTCCATTGTCACTTATCATAACTCCCTTGGAGAAGTTGATACATTCGGAAAAAGCCGGTCCAGTCAAGGACGATTTGGACTTGATGTATCGAAATGCTTCTACTCTGCTTGATGAGGTAAATCAGTTGTTGGATTTTCGTAAACTTGATCAGCAAAAGGTACAATTATCCTTGTCTTACGGAGACATAACTGAGTTTATTGCCGAAACATGCAAGTCTTTCAAGGCGTTATCGCAAAAGCATAATATTGAGTTGAAAGTTTGTATCAACACTTCAAAAATAGAAATGGATTTTGACCGTAACAAAGTGCAGCGAATCATATCCAACCTTCTGTCAAATGCCATCAAGTACAATCATGATAATGGTAGTGTGATAGTTGCTATTGACAAGATATTGGCCGGTGATGGGGAACAGATACATATTCAAATAAGTGACACCGGTATCGGTATCAAAAATGAGAATAAGGATAAGATTTTCGACCGTTTCTTTCAGGAACAGCACATTTCTACTACTTATATTGGGAGTGGTATCGGTCTGCATATTGTGAAAGAATATGTTACTCTCCACGGTGGTGAGATAAAAGTAGAGGATAATCATCCCCAAGGGACTATTTTTACAGTTATCCTACCGATTGCCAAGACATTAAAACTGAATTGTACAGAAGATACATCAGCATTTGATGTGGAAGAACAGTTTCATGCTGATATGTCTTCAGTGGACAGAGAAAAGAACTCTTTACTGATAGTAGAGGACAATGATGACTTTCGTAGTTTTCTTGTCGGTTGTTTGCAAGAATATTATCAGGTATATGAAGCGTCTGATGGAAAGAAAGCTCTCACAGTACTTGCGCAACAATCAATCCATGTGGTAATCAGTGATATAATGATGCCAGTAATGGACGGAATGGAATTATGCCGCAAAATAAAGACTGATATCCGCTATTCTCATATTCCAATTATTTTACTTACGGCCCGTACGGCTGAAGAACATATTTTTAGTGGTTTGAAGGAGGGAGCTGATGAATACATTACAAAGCCGTTTAACTTGGAAATACTTTTATTACGTATAAGAAAGTTGTTGATGTGGACTTTGAAGAACCATGATAAATTTAAAACGAGGGACATCTCTCCATCGGAAATAACCATTAGTTCTTTAGATGAACAACTGATAGAGAAAGCCATTCGTATAGTCGAGGAGAATATGGATAATTCAGAATTCTCAGTAGAGGAACTTAGTGCTCAAATAGGAATGAGTCGTAGTGGGTTATATAAAAAGTTAATGCAAATTACAGGAAAATCTCCTTTGGAATTCATGCGGATACTGCGCTTGAAAAGAGGTAGAAAACTTTTGGAAGGAAGTCAAATGAATATTTCACAAATATCTTATCAAGTAGGGCTTTCGCCCAAACAATTTGCCAAGTTTTTTAAAGAGGAGTTTGGATATTTGCCATCCGAATATAAGAAAAAAGAAGAAAAATGAACTTCTCAATAGCTTGGAGTATATCCATTAAGATATTCTTTGTCATTGGTAGCTTCTTATAAGTGAGTAAGAACTACTTGTGGCACTGATTTTTACTCTTGTAGGTCAAGGGAAGAATTTGTAGGAAAATGCTGTTAGATGAAAAAGAATTGTTATCTTTGTCGTGCTCAACTTAAAATAAATAAGTATGAATTGAAACGTTATAATTTGTAAGTGTTTGATATTCAGAACGAAAATAAATAAGCTTTTTTGCTCAAATAATAAAGCAATGTGCAATTAATCTATGACCGTATCGAAGACAAAAGCTAAATTAGTGGACGTTGCCCGTCAGCTGTTTGCAAAGATGGGTGTTGAAAATACCACGATGAATGATATTGCCCTCGCTTCAAAGAAAGGTAGGAGAACGCTCTATACCTATTTTAAGAGCAAGGAAGATATCTACTTGGCTGTTGTTGAGTCGGAGCTGGATATTCTTTCGGATATGATGAAGCACGTGGTAGAGAAAGATATTCAGCCGGACGAGAAACTGATGGAAATGATTTACACTCATCTGGATGCGGTAAAAGAGGTTGTCTTTCGGAATGGTACTCTTCGTGCCAATTTCTTCCGGGATATTTGGAGAGTGGAGAAAGTGCGCAAACGTTTCGATGCTACAGAGACCCTGCTTTTCAAGGAGGTTCTGCGTGAAGGTATGGGGAAGGGTGTTTTCCAGATAGATGACTTGGATATGACTGCCGAGATTGTGCATTACAGTGTCAAAGGTATTGAAACACCTTATATCCGCGGCCATATAGGGGCCAATCTGGATGATGCGGTACGCGATACTTACGTGACCCGTCTGGTACTTGGTGCATTGGGAAAGAAGTAAGAATACATTTTATAAATAATTTTAAAATAATATGGGATTATTAGATGGAAAAACAGCCATTGTGACAGGTGCTGCACGCGGCATCGGCAAGGCTATCGCTTTGAAGTTCGCTCAAGAAGGAGCTAATATAGCATTCACTGACTTGGTGATTGATGAAAATGCCGAGGCTACGGCAAAAGAATTGGAAGCTTTGGGAGTAAAGGCAAAAGCTTATGCCTCCAATGCAGCAAACTTTGAAGACACTGCCAATGTAGTGGCAGAAATCCATAAGGACTTTGGACGTATTGATATTCTGGTAAACAATGCCGGTATTACACGTGACGGTCTGATGATGCGTATGAGCGAACAGCAATGGGATATGGTTATCAATGTCAACCTGAAATCGGCATTTAACTTTATCCATGCCTGCACACCCATCATGATGCGCCAGAAAGCGGGCAGCATTATCAATATGGCTTCTGTGGTAGGTGTTCACGGCAATGCCGGCCAGGCCAACTATTCTGCTTCCAAAGCCGGTATGATTGCTGGCCAAGTCTATCGCTCAGGAGCTGGGTTCTCGTGGAATCCGTGCCAATGCCATTGCTCCGGGCTTCATCATGACAGCCATGACCGACGCCTTGTCTGAAGAGGTGAAGGCTGAATGGTGCAAGAAGATTCCTTTGCGTCGTGGCGGCACACCCGAAGACGTGGCAAATATCGCTACTTTCCTGGCTTCTGATATGTCTTCTTATGTATCCGGTCAGGTTATTCAGGTAGATGGTGGGATGAATATGTAATTTAATGATTAATGATTAGTGATTAATGTTTAATGAGAAGTTGGGTGTTAGTCATTAATCATTAATCACTAATCATTAAACATTAACAACCGATGACTGTCGTATACGAAGACAATCATATCATTATAGTCAACAAGACCGCTTCCGAGATAGTTCAGGGAGACAAAACGGGTGATACACCGCTTTCGGAAACTGTAAAGCAGTACCTGAAAGAGAAGTACAGCAAGCCTGGAAATGTCTTTATCGGTGTCACTCACCGGCTGGACCGCCCCGTGAGCGGTCTTGTTGTTTTTGCCAAGACCAGTAAGGCACTGTCGCGTCTGAACGAGATGTTCAAGAATAGCGAGGTGAAGAAGACTTACTGGGCAGTAGTGAAGAACTTGCCCCGCGAGGAAGAGGGGGAATTGGTGAACTATCTGGTGCGAAATGAGAAACAGAACAAGAGTTATGCATACGACAAGGAGGTGCCGGGCAGCAAGAAAGCGATTTTGCATTACCGGCTCATCGGGCGGTCGCAGAACTATTATCTGTTGGAAATAGATTTGAAAACCGGACGCCATCACCAGATACGTTGTCAGTTGGCAAAGATGGGCTGTCCCATCAAGGGAGATTTGAAGTATGGTTCGCCCCGCTCCAATCCCGACGGCAGCATCTGTCTGCATGCGCGGTATATCCGTTTTGTGCATCCGGTGTCCAAAGAACTGATAGAAGTGGAGGCGCCCGTTCCTCCCGGAAATTTATGGAATGGTTTTGAAACGATTTAATCTTACAGTAATGAAGAAAATCACAGTTTTGTCGGGTTTGCTGCTCCTTGCGGGATTGGCTGCCCAAGCTCAGGAAAGAGTTGCTGAGTATAACGTGCGTCCGGCCGTTACGGTGCGCACTCCCCTCCAGGGCGATAGTATCAACTTCAAGGGAGACAAGTTTACTACCGGCAATCTTCTGAAGACGAAGGTCAGTCTCGACTTCGACGGAGGTCGGTACGAACGTATGGTTGCTGATACGGCTGGATATGTAACTGTGGCAAAGGCGGACAAGGACAATCTGTTCTATCTGTTTGCTACCAATCTGCGTGCGGAGCGTTTCATGAAGGGCAAGCTGAATGTATATTCTCCTGCCCGTTTTGAGGTGTTTGTAAACGGTGAATCCAAGCAAGTCAAGGAGACAGCGGAGGACAGCTTGTCGCAGGTCCGTCCTACGGCTGTCAGTTTGCGTATGGACCCCGAAGCGGATTATGAGATTGTCATCAAGTTGCTTTCAAGCGCGGACGACAAGATGCAGCCGATGCTGAAATGCGAATTTGAAAAGGAAAAGGACTTTGCCGATGTAGCCTGCCGGATGGCACCGGACATGAAGAGACGTTTCTCTTTGTTCAACACCAATTTCGGCTCCCGAGCGAGCAGGGTTTCTCTTTCGCCCAACGGCAAGTATCTGCTGATCCGCTATTCGGACAATTACGACGTGAAGCGTTCCAGGACCCGCTGTGAGCTGACCGAGGTAAAGACCGGCCGGGTGATATTGCCCAATGCCAATGAAAAGATGAACTGGATGCCCAACAGCAACAAGCTCTATTATACGGTTATGGGCGAGGAGCAGAATGACCTGGTTGTGTTCGATCCTGCCACGATGCGTGAGGAAGTGCTGCTGAAGAATGTTCCCGAAGGATATTTCAGCTGGTCTCCTACAGAAGACTATCTTATTTATATGCTCACGGACGAGGGCGAAAAGGTGAGTGGCCCGTTGAAACGTCTCTTGCATCCGGACGACCGTATCCCCAATTCTCGTGACCGCTATTATCTCATGAAATACGATGTGGCGACGGGACTTTCCGAGCGTCTGACCTACGGTAGTCACAACGTCTATCTGAATGATATTTCCCCGGATGGCAAGAAACTGTTGTGCAGCACTTCCAAGCCGGACATCACTCGATGCCCTTTCTCCCTCTCTTCTCTTTTCGAGATTGATTTGACCACCTTGCAGGCAGATACGCTGGTCGCCTGGGATGCTTATCTGGGAAGTGCTTCTTACTCTCCGGATGGGAAGCAGCTTCTGGTGACGGGCAGTCCGTCTGCTTTCGGAGGCATTGGCAAGAATTGCGGTGAACATCCCATAGCCAATGACTTTGATACCCAAGCATTCATTATGGATTTGGCTACAAAGAAAGTGCAGGCTATCACGCGCGATTTCAATCCTACAGTGTCTCCCGTGCAGTGGAACCGTGTGGACGGATGTATCTATTTCGATACGACTGATGGGGATTGCAGGCATATATACCGTTATGTTCCGAAGACGGGCGGCTTTGAAATGCTTCCGCTTGAAGAAGATGTGATTACTTCCTTCACGCTGGCCAATGACAATCCGGTTGTGGCTGCCTATGTGGGTGGAGGAAACACCAGTACGGGCGTAGCCTATACGTACGACACGAAGAAAAAAGTTTCTACCCTGCTTGCCAACCCCATGAAGCCCGTCCTCGACAAGATTGAGCTGGGACAGATGGAAGAGTGGAACTTTACAGCTTCGGACGGTACGGAGATAAAGGGAATGATTTGCCTTCCGCCGTCTTTCGACCCGAACAAGAAGTATCCGCTTATCGTGTACTATTATGGAGGAACGACTCCTACGACTCGCGGTATAACTTCCCCGTACTGTGCACAGTTGTTTGCGTCACGTGACTATGTGGTTTATGTTATCCAGCCCAGTGGTGCCATCGGGTACGGCCAGGAGTTCTCTGCACGCCATGTCAATGCATGGGGTGAGCGTACGGCCGATGAGATCATTGAAGGTACGAAGAAATTCTGTGCAGCCCATCCGTTTGTCAACGATAAACGTATCGGATGCCTGGGTGCCTCTTATGGAGGATTCATGACGATGTATCTGCAGACTAAGACGGACATGTTTGCTGCCGCTGCCTCGCATGCTGGCATCAGCAATGTAACGAGCTATTGGGGCGAGGGTTATTGGGGATATTCCTATAACTCTGTTGCGGCAGCCGATAGCTATCCTTGGAATAATCCCGATTTGTTTACGAAGCATGGAGCATTGTTCAATGCGGACAAGATTAATACCCCTCTGTTGTTGCTGCATGGCACGGTAGATACAAACGTGCCTATCGGTGAAAGTATCCAATTGTACAATGCGCTGAAGATATTGGGCAAGCCGGTGGAATTTATTACCGTAGATGGTGAAAACCATTTTGTACTTGATTATGCAAAACGTGAATTGTGGCACAATTCAATTATGGCCTGGTTTGCCCGCTGGCTGCAGGATAGTCCGGCATGGTGGAATGACCTTTATCCGGAAAGACATTGGTGATGTTTTAATTAACAATTGATAATTAAAAAAGCCGTTTCCCAGAATAGACAAGGAGGAAACGGCTTTTTTGTTGTAGTGTGCTTACTGTTATTGGGCCACTTTTGCTGTGTCTTGGACGTTCTCGGCTTTCTGCAAAGTATCCGTTACCACAGTGTCGTTAGACAAGGTTGTTGTCTTACTCGGCTGTTCTACCGGAGCCTTAGCTTGAGCCAAGAACGTTCCGCCACAAACAAACATAAACAGGGCTGCTACTAATACTAATTTTTTCATAATTCATTTGCTTTTAGGTTGGTATATCTTATTGTTAAGTCTAAGTGCTTGCTTGTTGTAGCGCTTGTTGCTTACGTCTAATATAGGTCAAATGGTGTGCCAGAAAGAGTGTGTGTTGGATAATGTTCTGATAGTTAGTGATATATGTTTCTATGCAAAGTGTGGCATAGTGTGGAAAAGTGTGGAATGTGTGGAGGGGAGTGTGGAATAATTCCACACCTTTTAGTCGGATATGTTATAAAGCTTCAACTTGTTGTACAGCGTTTTGCGGTCAATGCCCAACAGTTGTGCAGCGCGGCTCTTGTTGTTTCCCGTCTGCCGCAAGGCTTCGATGATTTGATGCTTCTCTGCCTCCTCATTGCGGAGAGGGATACCGATGATGGCCGGTGCGGGTTCTTTCAGTTCATTCAGTTCGTTGATAGTAATGAATTTGCCTTGTGCCAGCAAGGTTGCACGGCGTACCATATTTTTCATTTGGCGTAGATTGCCGGGCCAGGGATATTCCAATAGGGCGCGGGATGCCTTGTCATCAAAGCCGGTCAGTTGCTTGTCCATTTCGCGGTTGGCCTGGTCCAGAAAGAAATTGGCAAAGAGCAGGATGTCTTCACGGCGGTCTTTGAGTTGCGGCATGCGTAGGGTGAATTCATTGATACGGTGATATAAATCTTCACGGAACGCCCCTTTTTCGATGGCTTGCTCCAGATTTTCGTTGGTGGCGGATACCAGACGTATGTCCACGCTTATCTCTTTGTTTGAACCTACCGGACGTATCTTGCGCTCTTGCAAAGCACGCAGCAACTGTATTTGCACTTCATAGCTCAGATTACCTATCTCATCCAGGAAGATGGTACCGCCGTTGGCTTCGACGAAAGCGCCCGTTTTGTCGGTCAGTGCGCCGGTAAAGGCGCCCTTTATGTGCCCGAAGAACTCCGAAGCGGCCAATTCTTTGGGAATAGAACCGCAATCGATGGCTACAAACGGCTGGTCGGCACGCTTGCTGAGCTGGTGGATGCGGTGAGCTACGTATTCTTTGCCCGTTCCGCTGGCACCATTGATGAGTACAGACATATTGGTAGGTGAAACCAGTTTCACATAATTGTAGAGTTGTTTGGCTGCGTCGCTCTCTCCCTCAAGGAAGTCGGAGGAGGACAATGAGCCTTCTGCACCCTTCAGAGGCTGATTTTTCATCTTGTCGGAATGCATCGTCTGTTTGGGTGAAACGGATGGTCTGTTTGGGGTAAACGCATCATCTGTTCGGGACGAATGCATCATCTGTTTCAAAGCGGAGGATGATGCATTCAAGGCTTCGCCTATTTTTTTCAGTAATTCGTCCGGGTTCACAGGCTTGGCAATGTAATCGCAGGCTCCCAGTTTCATGGTTTGGACGGCCGACTGTATGTCAGCGTATCCTGTCATGATGATAAGCGGTATTTGCAGGCCGTGTTCGCCCAGCCATTTCAATAAGTCAATGCCATCCTTGTCGGGCAGGCGCAGGTCAGACAATATCAAGTCTACGGTTTCCGACTCAATATGTTTTTGAGCACGGGCAATGCTGCTGGCGGAGGTTACTTGGAAACCTTTTTGCCGAGCCATGTTTTTAGCATCATGCCGTAAGTAATATCATCTTCTACAATTAATATGGATGTCATTGCTTTAGCCTTTTATCTCTTTTATGTAGGCAAAGGTAAGTGCTTTTGTCTGATTTTAGTATATTTGCAAACTTAAATTAAATAAAAAACAAAATGAAAAGAAATCTTATTGTATTATTAACTATACTGGTTTGCGGTCTGACTGCTTGCAAGCCGGGACAAAAGAAAGAGGAAGATATGGAAAAAGAAACGAAGCTGAAGATTGAAACAAGTGCGGGTGACATCACCGTGAAACTGTATAATGAAACCCCGAAACACCGTGATAACTTTATCAAGCTGGTGGAAGACGGCACGTATGAAGGTACGCTGTTCCACCGTGTCATCAAGGACTTTATGATACAAGCAGGTGACCCGGAATCGAAGAAGGCTCCGAAAGGCAAGATGCTGGGGGCAGGCGACGTGGGTTATACCGTTCCTGCCGAATTTGTTTATCCGAAGTATTTTCACAAAAAAGGTGCTTTGTCGGCTGCACGCCAGGGTGATGAGGTGAACCCTGACAAGGCATCATCCGGCTGCCAGTTCTACATTGTGACCGGAAAAGTGTATAATGACTCTACCTTGCTGGGGATGGAACAGCAGATGAATCAGATGCGCTTGAACAATGCTTTCAACGCGTTGGCGCAGAAACACATGAAGGAAATCTACAAGATGCGTAAGAATAATGACCAGGACAGTCTGATGGATTTGCAAGATTCCTTGATTGCGCAGGCAGAGGCTCAGGTTGCCAAGGAACCGGAGTTCAAGTTTACCCCCGAGCAGGTGAAGGCTTATACTACCGTGGGCGGTACTCCACATTTGGACGGTGCATATACCGTGTTCGGTGAAGTGCTGGAAGGTATGGATATTGTTGATAAAATACAGAAGGTCAAGACTGACCGTAACGACCGTCCCGAAGAGGATGTGGTTATTAAAAAAGTGACAGTGATAGATTGATGATAGATTCTGTCATTCCATTTTATGAAAATAAACAAAAAGATATTTGACAACGGTCTGCGGTTGGTGCACAATGAGGACACCAGCACGCAGATGGTTGCCTTGAATATTGTTTATGACGTGGGTGCCCGTGACGAACATCCCGAGCATACGGGCTTTGCCCATCTGTTCGAGCATCTGATGTTCGGAGGCTCGGTGCATATTCCTGATTATGACGCTCCTTTGCAATTGGCAGGCGGAGAGAATAATGCATGGACCAATAATGATATAACCAATTACTACTTGACGGTTCCAAAATCGAATGTGGAAATCGGCTTCTGGCTGGAGTCCGACCGCATGCTGGAACTGGCATTCAGTGAGCAAAGTCTTGAAGTGCAGCGTGCGGTAGTGATGGAGGAATTTAAACAACGTTGCTTGAACCAGCCGTATGGTGATGTGGGACATCTGCTTCGTCCTTTGGCTTATCAAACGCATCCTTATCGCTGGCCTACTATCGGGAAAGACCTCTCTCACATTGCCAATGCCACGCTGGACGAGGTAAAGGAATTCTTTTTTCGTTTTTATGCACCTAATAATGCAGTGCTGGCCGTTACCGGAAATATTTCGTGGGAAGAAACGGTTAGGCTGACAGAAAAATGGTTTGCTCCCATTCCCCGTAGGAATGTGCCCGTAAGGCAATTACCGCAAGAAGTTGTACAGACGGCAGAACGCCGGCAGACGGTGGAACGGAATGTTCCTCTGGATGCTTTGTTCATGGCTTATCACATGTGCAGCCGTGAGGATGCCGATTATTATGCCTTCGATATTCTGTCGGATATTCTGAGCAATGGACGTTCCAGTCGCTTGACCCGCAGGCTGGTGCAGGAGCAGAAGTTCTTTTCCAGTCTCGATGCCTATATCTCCGGTACACGGGATGCCGGCCTGCTGCATATCAGTGGAAAACCATCTGCAGGCGTATCTTTGGAACAAGCCGAGGCTGCTGTCCGGAAAGAGTTGGAAGAGTTGAAATCCGGGTTTGTTGGAGAGCAGGAATTGGAGAAAGTAAAGAACAAGTTTGAGTCTACACAGATATTCGGCAACATCAATTATCTGAATGTTGCCACGAATCTTGCCTGGTTTGAACTGACCGGGCAGGCGGAAGACATAGACCGTGAAGTGGACAATTACCGCTCTGTGACGGCAGAACAGCTTCATAGGGTCGCCCAACAGACCTTCCGCGATGAAAACGGGATTGTGCTTTATTACCAAAAAGAAAACCTTTAGTATGAAAAAATTATTTGATACGTATAAGCAGCACTATAAAGCATTGCTTCTCCTGGGGCTACCCATTGTGGTGGGGCAGTTGGGAGTCATTGTGCTTGGTTTTGCCGATACGCTGATGATTGGGCATCACAGCACGGAGGAACTGGGTGCCGCTTCTTTCGTAAACAATCTGTTTACTCTTTGCATTATTTTCAGTACGGGCTTCAGCTACGGGCTGACACCGGTTGTAGGGGGCTTCTACGGTAACCGCCGCTTTGCCGAGGCAGGGCAGGCGTTGCGGTGTAGCCTGGTTGCCAATGTGCTGGTGGCTTTGTTGCTGACTCTTGTCATGGCTGTTCTCTATTTCAATGTGGAGCGGCTGGGACAGCCCGGAGAATTGTTGCCTCTAATCAAGCCTTACTATCTGGTGTTGCTTGCTTCACTGGTCTTTGTCATGCTGTTCAACGGTTTCAAACAGTTTACGGACGGCATCACCGAAACCAAGACGGCCATGTGGATTCTGCTCGGAGGGAATGCGCTTAACATCGTAGGAAACTATATACTTATCAATGGAAAGCTGGGCTTTCCGGAGATGGGACTGCTTGGTGCGGGTATCAGCACTTTGTTCTCCCGCATTGTGATGGTGGTGGTCTTTGCGGCGATTGTGCTTCGCGGCCGCCGGTTTATCCGTTACAGGCTCGGCTTCATGCGGCTGGGGTGGTCGATGCCGATGTTCAGGAAGCTCAATGCACTGGGCTGGCCCGTGGGTATGCAGATGGGTATGGAGACCGCTTCCTTCAGTCTGAGCGTCGTCATGGTGGGCTGGCTGGGGACACTTGCCCTAGCATCGCATCAGATAATGCTTACTATCTCTCAGTTCACCTTCATGATGTATTATGGCATGGGCGCTGCGGTTGCCGTGCGTGTCAGCAACTTCAAGGGGCAGGGAGACGGGCAGAATGTGCGCCGCTCGGCGTATGCCGGCCTTCACATCATCCTGTGTATGGAGGTGGTGTTGCTGGGTATCGTCTTTGCGCTTCGCGGTCAGGTAGGGGGATGGTTTACGGACAATGCGGAAGTGTCCGGCATGGTTGCCGCTCTCTTCTTCCCGTTCTTGATTTACCAGTTCGGCGATGGGTTGCAGATTAACTTTGCCAATGCCCTGCGCGGCATCTCGGATGTGAAACCGATGATGATTATTGCATTTATATCCTATTTTATTATATCTTTGCCCGTAGGGTACCTTTGCGGTTTCGTTTTCGGTTGGGGGCTGACGGGAGTCTGGATGGCTTTCCCGTTCGGACTGACCAGTGCGGGAGTGATGCTGTGGTTGAGGTTCCGTAAACAGACCAGGGAAAGGATTTGATAGTATGAATAATGTCTCCAAAGTAAAGATTGCCGTAGGCTACACTTTGTTGCTGGCGGTATTGTTTTTTTCCTTGTTTTTCGTACACCGGGAAATGGAGAACCTTATTCTTACTGATGACCGCGATGTACAATGGACAGACAGCGTGCTTGCTTTGATACGCGAGAAGGATACCAATACGATAAAAATGCTGCGCACGCTGAGTGAGGCGAATGACAGCATGGTATCCACCAGTGACATTGAGCAGATAATTGCCCAGCAGGACTCGGTAGTGACCCAGCAGCGTGTGCAGCACCGTATCATTACACATCGGGATACCGTCGTGACACGCCCTCGGAAGAAGGGGTTTTTCCGTCGTTTGGGTGAAGTGTTTGTCCCCAAAGAAAGATACGGCTATCCAGGTAAAGACCTCCCTTGAATTTGCAACGGATACGGTGATTGAACCCTATAATCCGGCCGATTCTTTGCATGAGAAACTGCGTGCCGTGGCCCAGCAGAAAAAAGCTGTAAACACTGTTATACAGCGACGTAAACGCTATCTGCAACGCTTGGACCATATGCTGACCGCTCGTATTGACAGCTTGCTGAAAGATTACGAGACGGAAACTCTGCTGCGTGCACGGACGGAAGCCGAGTATCAACAAGCGGTCCGACGCCGTTCGGCCAAGATTATCAGTGGCATTGCCGTAGGTGCGGTGTTGCTTTCCGCTTTTTTTCTTATTATCATCGGCCGCGACATAACCCGAAGCAACCGTTACCGTCGTGAGTTGGAAGAGGCCCGTCGTCGTGCCGAGGATTTACTCGCTGTCCGTGAAAAACTGATGCTTGCCATTACCCATGATTTCAAAGCCCCGCTCGGTTCTATTATGGGCTATGCCGACTTGCTTTCCCGTCTGACGGTGGATGAGCGTCAGCGGTTCTATCTGGACAATATGAAAACCTCATCGGAACATCTGCTGAAGCTGGTCGTTGATTTGCTCGACTTCCATCGTCTTGATTTGAACAAGGCCGAAATCAACCGGGTCACCTTTCATCCTTCCCGCCTGCTTGAAGAGATACACGTCAGTTTTGAACCACTTACGGCTGCCAAAGGACTGGCGCTTCATTGCGACATTGCCCCGGAGCTGGGCGGTACCTATATTTGCGACCCCTTGCGTCTGCGCCAGATTATCAACAATTTGTTGTCCAATGCCGTGAAGTTTACGGACCAAGGCAGTGTTACCATGACTGCCCGTTACGAGGACCGTCGACTGGTAGTTGCCATTGCTGATACCGGTAAAGGTATGGAACCTGCCGACCGGGAACGTATCTTCCAGGAGTTTACCCGCTTACCGGGTGCTCAGGGTAAAGAGGGGTTTGGACTTGGACTTTCCATTGTCCGTATGCTGGTACAGTTGCTTGAAGGCACGATTGATGTAGACAGTGTGCCAGGCAAGGGAAGCACTTTCACCATATATATTCCTATCTATCCCGTAAGGAGTGAAGGACGGAGAATGAAGGATGAAGAATCGGGATGTGCTGCCACGCCGAATGGCAATTCTTCATTCCCCGTTCCTCATTCTTCACTGAAGAATGTCCTCCTTATCGATGATGACCGTATTCAGCTTACCCTTACTGCCGCCATGCTTCAGCAGAGTGGTATAAATTCTGTCTCTTGTTTACAACTGGATGAACTGCTGGATGCCTTGCGCACTGCAACCTTTGATGTTCTGCTTACTGATGTGCAGATGCCTGCTATTAATGGTTTTGATTTACTGAAACTGCTTCGTGCTTCGAACATACCGCAGGCACAGTCTGTTCCGGTGATTGCTGTCACTGCCCGCAGTGACATGCAGCGTGAGGAATTTACGGTGCATGGATTTGCCGGATGCCTGCATAAGCCGTTTACCGTCAGTGAATTGCTACATGAATTGAATATGGAGGACAAAGGGATGGAGGTTATGGAAGTTTCGGAAACTTCGGCTTGCCCGGGGTATAAATTCTCTTCGCTCACTGCTTTTTCGGTCGATGACCCCGAGGCGGCAAAGTCCATTCTGGAAAGTTTTGTGGCTGAAACCCGCCTCAATGCGGAGCGTTTGCAGAAGGCTGTGGAGAATGAGGATGTGGACGAGATGGCTGCTGTCTCCCACAAAATGATTCCCCTCTTTACTTTAATTGGAGCAGCGGAACTGGTTGCATTGCTGAAACTGTTGGAAACTTCTCATGGAGTGCCTTTTACCGGAGAGTTGAAAGAACACGCCCTTGCCGCCCTCGTTTTGATAGAGGATGTCATTACTCAGGCAACAGCTTTTCCGTAATGGGGGAACAGAGAAGAATACGTGATTTTTCTCTGTCGGGAACCAAATGTCGAAAGAAATTGTTTACTTTGTAGGACTTTTAAATACGATGAAAGATTGACGTTCCGATGAGAAGAAAATGGTTGAGAATAGCACTGTGGGTGCTGCTTACTCCTATTATACTGTTTATAATATTGATGATATTGCTTTATGTGCCTCCCGTACAGAATTTGATACGGAAGCAGGCTACGGCAATTGCATCAGGTGCTACGGGTATGGACATATCCGTGGAGCGGATTGACCTTCGCTTTCCTTTGAATTTGTTGGTCCGCGGTGTATTGGTGGTACAGCCTGCCGACAGTGCTGTTGATGTGCAGCATCCCGATACCTTGCTGAATCTTGGAAGTTTGAACGTACGGGTACAGGCATGGCCTTTGCTCAAAGGGAAAGTGGAGGTGGATGACATTACCTTGAAACAAGTTGCTGTCAACTCCTCCAATTTAATGGAAGGTATGTGCATCAAAGGAGTACTGGGGCATTTCTTTTTCGAAAGCCATGGCATAGACCTTACAAAAGAAGATGCCATCCTCAATAATATAGAATTGAGCGATACCCATGTGCAGGTGATGCTTGCAGATACCACTGAGACTCCCAAGGACACTACTGACACTGCGTTAAACTGGAAAGTCACACTCCATACTCTGAAGTTGAAGAACGTCTCGGTCGATTTACAGATGCCATTGGACTCCATGGGGCTGAAAGCCCATATAGGAGATGCTGAGATTGCGGACGCTGCTGCCGACCTGAAACACCAGTTCTATGGCTGGAGAAAATTCCTGCTGACTGGAACTTCTGTCAATTATGATACCGGTGGCCCGGGGAGTGCGATAGGCTTCGACCCCTCGCACATTGCTCTTCGCGACATTCGCCTGGGCATTGATTCTGTGATGTACTACGGCAGAGATATGAATGCCGTTATCCGGGAATTTTCCATGTATGAGCGTTCCGGTTTGAGTGTAACTTCCCTGACCGGGCGGTTGTTTGCCGATTCTACCGTTATCCGTATCCCTTCTTTGAAGTTGCTGACACCTCATAGTGAGATGAACCTTACGGCACAGACTTACTGGGAACTGATAAATATACCTACCACCGGCCGTCTGACAGCCCGTTTCAATGCCCGTATCGGCAAACAGGATGTACTGCTTTTTGCCGGTGGCTTGCCGGAAGCTTTCAAGGAAGCCTATCCGTTCCGTCCGTTGGTGATTCATGCCGGTACGGAAGGAAACCTGAAGCAGATGCAGATTTCCCGTTTTACGGCTGAGCTGCCCGGAGCCTTTTCGTTGAGTGGGGGAGGAGAATTCTGGAGCTTGACCGACAGTGTGAAACGTAATGGAAGCATGGACTTCGAAATGCATACGCAGAACTTGAACTTCCTGACCGGACTAGCTGACATTGCTCCCGATGGCTCCATCATTGTGCCGGACAGTATGCACCTTGCGGCACGTCTCGGTATGGAGGGGGCGCAGTGCACTGCCGCCCTAAAACTGAAGGAGAAGGAAGGCGCCTTGAATTTGGACGCCGCCTATAATCTTGCTACGGAAGCCTACCATGCCGACCTTGCCATCAACAACTTGCAGGTGCATCACTTCCTGCCCAAGGACTCTATCTATACTCTTACGGCAAAGATGTCCGCTAAGGGGCAAGGGGTGGATGTGGCATCACGAAAAACTGTGGCCGCTTTGAATGCCTCCTTGGAAAAACTACAGTATGGCCATTGGGACATTTCCGGTGTAGATGTGCATGCCGGACTCAAGTCATCCGTTGCTACCGTCCGTCTTGCCAGCGATAATGTCCTTCTCAAGATGCAGGGAAATGCGGATATGCGTCTTGACCGCAGCTATCTGGATGGCGCTTTGGATTTAAATGTGGAAGAGGTGAATCTGCATAAGCTGGGTTTGGTGCCCCGACCATTGAAACACCCGTTTGCCTTTACAATGGGAGCGGAGGCACGTCATGATTCTCTCAAGTTGAGGCTTGATGCCGGTGACTTGAATCTGCGTTTCCGCGCTCACAGCACGTTGAAGAAGTTGATGGAACAGTCGGATAAATTTGTCTCTATCCTGACAAAGCAGATTGATGAACGGCGTTTGGACCATGCCGCTTTGCGCCAAGTCCTTCCTTCAGCGGGCATGCATCTGGAAGCCGGTAACCAGAATCCCGTCAGCTATTTCCTGGCTGCAAAGGGTATTTCCTATAATGATTTCAAACTGAGCTTCGGATTTACTCCGCAAGTCGGCATCAATGGACGTACAGCTGTTCACGGATTGCGCATGGACTCCTTGCAGCTCGATACGATATTTTTTACAGTAAAGCAGGATACTGCCCGCATGAAGTTGCAAGGTGGTGTCATAAACGGTCCCAAGAACCCGCAGTTTGTGTTCCGTAGCACACTGACGGGTGAAGTCCGTAATGAAGATGCGGAACTGACTGTGGATTATGTGAATGGAAAAGGGCAGACCGGTGTTCTATTCGGTATTAATGCCCGTCCGTTGACCGAAGGACACGGTCGCGGTAATGGTGTGCTGCTGAACCTTATTCCTGCCGAGCCGATTATCGCTTTCCGTAAATTCCACTTTGCGGACAATAGTAACTGGATTTATCTGCATAAGAATATGCGCGTCTATGCCAATATTGATATGGACAGCGACGATGGTCTGTGTTTCCGTATGCAATCCGACAAGAATGATACCCTTTCCTTGCAGAATATAAACGTAGAACTGAGCCGATTGCGCTTGGATGAACTTACGGAGGTACTTCCTTATATGCCCCGGCTTACGGGATTGTTCTCCGCCGAAGCAAATTATATACAGACTGCCACTTCCCTGCAGGTGTCCGCCGAAGCCAATGTAGAGAAACTGACCTACGAACGCCAACCGGTTGGAGACATCGGCCTGGGGGCTACCTGGTTGCCGGGCGACAAGAATACGCACTATCTGAATACCTATTTTACATATGATAATGAAGAAGTGATGACCGCCGACGGTATCTTGACGCAGAAGAACGGAAAGGATACCCTGGAAGTGTCCACCCGTTTCGAGCATTTTCCATTGAAGATGGCCAATGCATTCATCCCTGACCAAACGGTGGCCTTTACCGGAGATATTGATGGAGGGCTTTATATTTATGGTTCGCTGGACAAGCCTCAAATGCATGGTGATATTGTTTTGGACAGTGTGTCTGTCTATGCACGCCAGGCGGGAGCACGTTACTGGTTCGACAACCGTCCGGTACAGATAAAGGACAATCAGTTGATATTTGATAAGTTTGCCATTTATACCACCAGCAAGAATCCGTTTACGATTGACGGTAAGGTTGATTTCCGGAATATGGAGCGTCCTACTGCCAACCTCAATCTGCTGGCAGAGAACTATACGTTGCTGGATGCACCGCGTACCCGCGAAAGTCTGGTGTATGGAAAGGTGTTCGTCGACTTGCATGCCACGGTGAAGGGGCAGCTTGACGGGCTCACGATGCGTGGAAACATGAATTTGCTGGGCAATACCAACGTAACCTACGTGTTGACCGATTCCCCTTTAACGGTGGAAGACCGTCTCAGTGGGCTGGTTACCTTTACCTCGTTCACCGATACGACGTCGGTAAAAGCAGATGAGGTTCCTGCCATGTCTTTGGGAGGATTGGAAATGTATATGTCCGTCCATATTGACGATGCTGTCCGTCTTCGTGCCGATCTGAGTCCCGACCGTAGCAAATACATCGAACTGGAAGGTGGCGGTGATTTGAATATGCAGTATACTCCCCAAGGGGATATGAGCCTTACCGGACGCTATACCCTTTCGGGTGGCGTCATGAAATATTCGCTGCCTATCATCCCGTTGAAGGAGTTCCAGTTCAATCCCGGCAGTTATGTGGATTGGCGGGGGAATATTATGAATCCTACGCTGAGCCTGAAGGCTACGGAACGTATGCGTGCTTCTGTGGCCGACGGTGACGGGGACGGTTCGCGCATGGTGAACTTCGATGTTTCCATTTCCATCAAGAACAGGCTTGACGCTCCCGATTTGATATTCGATATTTCGGCGCCCGAAGATGCCGCAGTAGAGAATGAGCTGCAGGCAATGGGTGCAGAAGAGCGTAGCAAGCAGGCCATTGCCATGCTTGCCACGGGTATTTACCTGAACAGTGGTGCCAAAGGAGGAGGTTTGTCAATGGGAGCCGCCTTGAACTCAGTGCTTCAGAGCCAGATAAACTCCTTGGCGGGAGGTATAAAAGGGGCCAATATCAGTGTAGGTGTGGAAGACCGTACCTCTGCTGAAACGGGTGACACGCAGAAAGACTTCAGTTTTCGTTATTCCCAGCGTTTCTTCAACGACCGCGTACAGATAGTCATCGGTGGAAAAGTGTCCACCGGGGCCAATGCCACGAACGATGCGGAATCATTCATTGACAATATATCGCTGGAATACCGTCTTGATGCGTCGGGTACTCGATATGTCCGTGTATTCCATAATAAAAACTACGAAAGCATACTCGACGGTGAGATAACCGAAACGGGTGTCGGCCTTGTGCTGCGCCGGAAGATGGACCGATTGAGTGAACTCTTCATCTTCAGGAAGAAAAAGATAAAACCGGAGGCTGAAAATAGCGATATGAAAAAGTAGGAATGTGATATGAAACGACTGATATTATATATTGCAGGATTGATATTTCTGGCAGGTTGCTCCACCACGAAGCACTTGCCCGAGGGGGAGATACTCTATACCGGCCAAAAGCCGATGATTGTATTGAACCGCAGTGAAACGTCTGTTGGTGAGATTGCTATGGAAGAGGTGGAAGCCGCCCTTGCTACGGCACCGAACAATTCGTTGCTGGGAAGCTCTACTATCCGCTATCCCTTTCCTTTCGGACTGTGGATTTACAATGGTTTCCAGAAGTATGAGAAGGGATTCGGAAAGTGGATATTCAATAAATTTGCCGCCACTCCGGTGCTTATGTCTACGGTGAATCCCGATATACGCCAGAAGGCGGCGGTTAACTTGCTGCGCGATTATGGCTATTTCAACGGAAGCGTCAGCTACAAGACATTTATCGACCCGAAGGACTCGCTGAAGGCAAAGTTGCAATATACGGTGAACATGCGTAACCCCTACTTTATAGATACGGTATATTATCGTGGTTTCAGCGAGCGTACCACTCGCATTATGGAGCTGGGACGCCGACGTTCCCTTATCAGTTCGGGAGAACAATTCAATGTGGCTGATTTGGATGGGGAGCGTACCCGTATCAGTACCCTGCTGCGTAATGTGGGCTGTTATTATTTCCGTCCCGACTACCTGACCTATCAGGCCGATACCATGATAGTTCCCAATGGGCATGTCCAGATGCGCTTGATTCCCGTTCCCGGTATGCCAAAGGTAGCCGAGAAGCAGTTCCGTGTGGGGCGTAAATCCGTCTATCTTCTTGGAAAGCAGGGGCAGGAACCCAATGACAGCATGGATTACAAAGGCTTGACCATACATTACTACAACAAACCTCCGGTACGTCCCAACATGCTTTACCGTTGGTTGAACTATCAAGGTTATCGGCGGAAACGTCAGATACAGGACAGCGCAGGTATTGCCCGCCAGCGTTCTATGCAGAGTTTGTATAGTTTGTACCGTCAGACCCGTATTCAGGAGCGTCTGGCAAGCGTCGGTATTTTCCGTTATGCGGAGATGCAGTATATACCGCGTGATACGGCGTTTGTGTCTGATACATTGGATGTGAGGGTCATTGCCGCGCTCGATAAACCCTACGATGCGGAGTTGGATTTTAATGTCACCATGAAGAGCAATAACCAGACGGGACCGGGTGCCGCTTTTACGGTGACGAAGAACAATGTCTTCGGTGGCGGTGAAAGCTGGAATGTGAAGTTGAACGGTTCGTACGAATGGCAGACGGGCAAGGCAAGTTCTTCCTTGATGAACAGTTATGAACTGGGTATCTCCACTTCGCTTATCTTTCCGCGCGTGGTGTTTCCTAGGATGGGCGACCGTGAGTATGACTTCCCGGCTACAACGACTTTCCGTTTATATGCCGACCAGATGAACCGTGCCAAGTATTATAAGCTGTTGGCTTTTGGCGGTAATGTCACTTATGACTTCCAGCCCAAATCGACTTCCAGGCACAGTATAACTCCTTTCCGGTTGACATTCAATGTACTGCGCAATCCTACTGCCGCTTTCGATACGTTGCGTGCCGAGAATCCGGCACTCTACGTTAGTTTGCGCGACCAGTTCATTCCTGCCATGGAGTACACCTATACTTATGACAACGCTTCCGTGCGCGGCAAGCGTAACCCCATCTGGTGGCAGACCACCGTTGCGTCGGCCGGTAACCTGACTTCTGCTGTTTACCGTATTTTCGGCAAGCCGTTCAGTGAGGAAGGGAAGAAGCTTTTCGGTGTACCTTTTGCACAGTTCTTGAAGCTGAACTCGGAATTCAGGTACCATTACCGGATAGACAAGAACCAGATGATTGCTTCGCGTATTGCGGGAGGGGTGATATGGTCGTATGGCAACGCTACGACCGCACCTTATACGGAACAGTTCTATATCGGTGGTGCCAACAGTGTGCGCGCCTTTTCTGCACGCAGTATAGGTCCGGGCGGTTATCCTCCCGAGACGGATAGGAAATATACCTATATCAACCACGTGGGTGATATTCGCATGGAAGCCAATATCGAGTATCGCTTCCGTATGATTGCCGACTTGCATGGAGCCGTATTCTTGGATGCCGGCAATGTATGGCTGATGCGTAAAGATGAAAACCGCCCGAATGGTGAATTTACGTTGAAGAATTTCCCGAAACAGATTGCTTTGGGCACGGGATTTGGCTTGCGTTACGATTTGGACTTTCTTGTTTTTCGTCTGGACTTGGGTATCGGGCTGCATGATCCGTATGATACTGGGAAGTCGGGGTATTATAATATTCCCAAGTTCAAGGACAGCATGGCGTTGCATTTTGCCATCGGTTATCCGTTCTAAATGTACCTTTTTGAACGGATAGTGGTAAAGAATGAACTAAAACTCCCTTCTGTCAGCCATAAATTTTTGTACATTTGCAGCCGTTATCAACTGTGATATACTAACCTTTTTAAATAATAACTAAATATGAAACCAACTTTATTCTTATTGGCAGCCGGTATGGGCAGCCGTTATGGTGGCTTGAAGCAATTGGACGGACTGGGCCCGAATGGCGAAACTATCATGGATTATTCTATTTACGATGCCATCAATGCCGGTTTTGGAAAGCTCGTTTTCGTAATTCGTAAAGATTTTGAGCAGGATTTCCGCGACAAGATTATTTCCAAATACGAAGGCCATATCCCCTGCGAACTGGTATTCCAGTCCATCGATGACCTTCCCGAAGGCTTCACCTGCCCCGAAGGCCGTACCAAACCTTGGGGAACCAACCATGCTGTAATGATGGGTGCCGATGTAATAAAGGAACCGTTTGCTGTTATCAACTGCGACGATTTCTACGGTCGTGATTCCTTCCAGGTAATGGGCAAATTTCTTGCAGCCCTTCCCGAAGGTTCCAAAAATGTATATTCCATGGTAGGCTTCCGCATCGGTAATACATTGAGCGAAAGCGGTACCGTATCCCGTGGTTTGTGCGGAACGGATGCAAACAACTTGTTGACTTCTGTAGTAGAGCGTACCAAGATTCAGCGTATGGACGGCGAGGTGAAGTACATCGATGATAACGGTGAATGGACTGCCACTCCCGAGACGACTCCGGTCAGCATGAACTTCTGGGGCTTTACTCCCGATTACTTTGCTTACAGTGCAGAGTTTTTCAAGAGCTTCTTGAGCGACCCGAAGAACATGGAGAACCTGAAGAGCGAATTCTTCATCCCGCTGATGGTGGATAAGCTGATTAACGATGGCACTGCTACCTGCGAAGTGCTCGACACAACCAGCAAGTGGTTCGGTGTGACTTATCCCGAAGACCGTCAGAGTGTAGTCGACAAGATTCAGGCTTTGGTGGATGCAGGCGAGTATCCTGCAAAGCTGTTCTGAGTTTGTTAACCAAAGGCGGATACCCGTTGGAGCTCATTCTCTGATTATAATCGGACAATAGATTCGCATGCCTCCGCTACTGCCGGATGGTGGGTGACGAAGATACATGTTTTGCCTGCGCAGTCTCTGCGCAGGTTTTTTATTAACAGCCGTTCCGTGTCGGGGTCGAGGGCAGAAGTGGCTTCATCTAAAAGAAGAATGTTTCCGGGGCGTAGCAGAGCGCGGGCAATGGCGATGCGTTGGGCTTGTCCTTCACTGAGTCCGCCACCTCGTTCGCTGAGTGGGGAGTCTACGCCGTCGGGAAGGTGGAAGACGAAGTCGGCGGTGGCGGTTTGCAGGGCTTGATATATGGCTTCTTCAGAAGCTTGTGGGTTTCCCATCAGCAGGTTGTCACGGATAGTTCCGCTGAAAAGGGTATTGCCTTGCGGGACATATACGAAGTTCTTGCGGGTTTGCGGAGAGACGGTATGACTGGTTTCAAGTGGATGTTTGGCGGGTATCAAGAGTATCTGTCCCTCTTGTGGCGTTGCCAGTGCCAACAATAGCCGGATGAGCGTTGTCTTTCCTTTTCCTGTTTCTCCGACTACAGCTATGCAGCTACCGGCGGGGAAACGGCAGGAGAAGCGGCTGAATACCGGACGGTCATCGGGAGTGTAGCCAAAAGTCACGTCTTTCAGTTCCAGTTCCGGGGTAGAGGCGAGGAATATGCTGTCACCGTCCGCTTCTGCCGGCAGTCTTTCCAATTCCAATAGCCGGTCTATGGCGGTAAGGGCATTGACTACGGAAGGTATCAGGCGTGAGAGGTCGAGCACGGGACGCTGGACTTTTCCTACCAATTGCAAAAAGGCGGTCATCGTTCCGAAGGTGATACAGCCTGCGCTGAGGTGAACGGCTCCCCAAAGAAAAGCCGTGAGGTATCCGCCGGAAAAGGCAAGGGCCACTAACATGTGGGCGGAAAGCGAGAAACGGGTACGTCCCATGACTTGGCTGTGGAGCATGTCTTGCAAGTCATCGAGTTTGTCCAGATGCCGTTCGCCTTGTTCCAATGTTTTAATCACTATGCGATGTTGCAGGCTCTCTTGTATGACGGACTGGATGCGACCGTCACTGTTCCGAATATCATGTGTATAGCGTTTCATTCGTCGCATATAGAAACGGCTGCCTAATAGAAAGACGGGCAGGATGGCAACAATCAGCCATGGCAGTGAAGGGTCTAAAAAGTAGAAGAATAGAAAGGCTGCCAGCAGTTGTATACTCGTGACGATGAATGCCGGGACAGAAGAGGTGAGCAATGTGACGATGGCGGCGGTGTCTTGTTCTACCCGGTTCACTACGTCTCCGGTATGGAAACGCTCCAATTCGTTCCAGCGGCTTTGCAGTAAGCGCGAGAAGAGGCGGTGGCGAAGGGCGTTGCCCGTCTCTATCTGCATACGGGTACTTATCCAAGTGTCAGCAGCTCCGCACAGTAATTGGGCAGTCAGCAGGACAACGGTGAGAACGGCGACATGCGTCAGGTTGTCGTCTGTTATTCCGGTAGCGGTGTCTATCACCCGTTTGGTTGCATAGATAAAGGCTAGGGCAAAGGCCACGCCCAGAATGCCGGTGAGGCAACTTAGCAGGATACGTCCGCGTTGTTCGGCAGATACCTCTCGAATATACCTAAGTTTTTCACGTCTGTCCTTTTTCACTTTTTTGTCCTTCTGTTGCTTTTTCATTCCTTTTATTTTCCGGGTTCTTTTATTTCTTTGTCCTTGCTTTCTTGTCTTTTACTCCTTTTAATCGGTTTATTTGTATAGCTATCGTTCCCCCTATCAGAGTCACGGGATACCAGAGTGCTTCGTACGGTGCAAATTGACGCAGTTCGTTGCAGCGTCGGGTGGCGCGGCAGAAGGTGTACCACTTTCCTGCCCAATATCCTTTGGGGCGTGGCTTGATGCGGTTATCATGTTGCCCGAAGTTACCGGTAGACAGGATGTCTTCCAATAATTGTTCTCCTATCTGCTTGGTGCCTTCCAAGGGGAAAGGAAGCCGGTTGGCGGGCAATCCCAGTCGGGTGACGGCAATGTAGCCGAATGCTTGTGCGGCATGCAATAGTCCGAGGTCCTGCAACTGGCGAAGCAGGGTGGTGGCATCTATTTCTTTGTGGCGATTGGCAAGCAGACAAGTCCAGTCGCATAGCTGGCGCAGGCCGATTCCGCTGTTCAGGAAATGTACAAAGGCATGCAGGAAGATATAAAGTGCATTGAAGGTGGCCGGAGGTATGGCGATACTGACGGCCTTCGAGTCCTCTTTCCCGGTTTCGGAGAATAGGGCATAGTCTGTTTCCTGCGGATACCATTTTCTGATAATCTGCTGAAAGTGCCGGTTGGCAAGCGGACTGTTCAGCCGGAGGATGATGCGGTGGTTCTCGATGTGTACTCCTTTCAAACTGTAGCTGGCATGCTTGTCGGACGCTTCTCCCTCGACTATGGCGCCTTGTTGCAGCAGGAGGCGGTTGGCTATGGGTTGTCCTTGTTTTCCTAAATAGATGTCGATGTCTCCGCATTGCCGGTGCAAGGGAGTGCGGTAGTTGGTGCCGATGCCTTGCCCTTTCAGCAGTACGGGATGCAGCCCGGCTTCCCGGTAAAGGGTATTGAGTTCGGGCAGAAGCTGGTTGAGGCGTTTGTTGGCTTGTTCTATCTGTGCAGTCCGGGCAGCCCATTTCAGATAGAGGGCGCGTGGAGGGCGCAGTTCGGCCGGTAGACTGCTTATGCCGTCAAAAGTCAGTGCAAGCAGGGCTTGTGAGTTTGCCATGCGGTACACGGTTTCCCAGTCGTCCGGCGAGACCGACCGGAAGAGTTGTCGGTCTGCCGGAGTGCCCCACAGGCCGGAGCGTACCAATGAAAAGAAAGCGTGTTGCATATCCGTCCTTATTCTATGATTCCTTCGCGGTCAAGGGAGTCGATAAACTTCTGCGCATCGCGACGGGCCGATTCGTTATCTACATCATAGCGGCTGGTCAGGGCTTCTGTCACGCTGTCTGTATCGAACTCTTTGTTTTCTATCTCTTGCCAAAGCATGGCGGAAGTTTGGTTCAGGCTGATGACTTTGCTGAAGTCCACGTTCGACGAGCCGTCTTGCATGATGATGTAGTCATCGCCTATCCGGTGCAGGATAAATCCTTGTTTGATTTTCATGGTTATTTTGTTTTATATTCTTCTGAACAGGGCGAGCAGCCAGCGGCGAGCAGGGTTTAGCTTCATCCACCAGTAGGAGTAGAGCTTCCAGACTTTGCCGTCGGCGGTGTACCGTTTGTCTTTTCGCATGGCTTCGGTCATGACGCCCATTACCCGTCCGATGTCGGTTTCTTCGGTCTGGGCGAGGTTGCCGTCGCCTTGCAGGATGAGTATATTTCCGTTCCGACGGATGATGCGGTGAAAGACGATGCGTTCCGTCAGGTCGCGTGCCAGTACGGCGACGCCCGGTTGCAGCTGTTCTGTGGTGAAATCGCCCAGTGTCACCCGGTCACGGCGGTCCACTAAGAAAGGATTCATGCTGTTGCCCCGCACGGTGATGGTTACTGTATGCCCCTCTTTGATGAGACGCGCCACTTCGGGAAGCAATATCTCGTTGGGAATGCTTTTCTTCATCGGCTGTTCAGTTCATCATTCATAACTTATCCTTCTACCGCCTTTCTGCAAAGCTCCGTCGCTTCACGGTCGGGCAGGCATTTCAGATGATAGACGGGTGCCAGCGTGGCAAGTTCCGTCACAGTGGTGACAATGGCGTTATAGATTTCCTTGTTCTGCTTCAGGCAAGAGCAGGAGGGGAGGAGGGTGGCGAAAGCATGTGCTGCTCTCTCTTGCTCTATTTCATTCTGCGGTGCTTGTTCCAAGCGGACGAAGGCACCTACGGTCATGGATTCTTTCCGATAGCATGGTGTCTTTCCGCTCCATGGAGAACCGAAAACAGTGGCTTGCTTGCCGAGGCTGTCCACATGTACTATCGGATTGTCATCGTTCAGTAGATGGCAGTCCGAGAACTGTTGCAGCCAGAGCCCGGTGTGCGTACTTTTGCCCGTGCCGCTTTTCCCTAAGAAGAGGTAGCCTTTGCCTGTTTCAGTAGCGACAACCGAGGCATGCATCAGCAGTGTATGGTGGCGGGCGGCATTGAAGGCATAGAGCATCATCAAGAAGTTGTTCAGTACGAAGTTCGTTTCGTTTTCCGGAGCCGGTGTTTCTGTCCTGCAGGCCGGTAGGTGGATGAAGCATTGCCTGAAGTTATCGTTGCACTCCATCCAATAGTTTTTCCCGCTTTTCCGTGGGGTGATGGATACAAGGTGTGAGCTGTGGGGCAAAGGGCGAATGATGCAATCGGCATCTTCCCAGTTGAAACATATATCATCGGGAGTTTTCGCTATGGTTCGTTTTGTCGCTGTTTCGTCATCGTCTATCTCTGTTTCAAAGATTACTTTTTGCGTCGTGTCTATTGTCGTGATGAACGGAATCAGTGAAGGCAACGCCTTGAATATATTGAAGTCGGAAGGTTTCACCATGCGGAAGGTGTGCGGTCCTACTTGATAATCCAATATCTGTATTCTCATATGTTTTGATTGTTAGTTGTTATTCATGATACTTTGGGCTACTCAGAAAAATAATGAATGTTTGTGTGAATGAGGAAGATTTGAGAGATTTTTCAACTGTCTTGTTGTCATTTTTTAGACGCGGAGGACGCAGATTTATAAAAGAAAATCCGCTGTCCGCCGCATCTAAAAGATAGTAATAAGGCGATTCCGATACCTCTTCGTTTGGTCTGCGAGGATATATTGCTTCCTTTCTTAGAATTTGGCTTATCGGTTCTCCTGACTTGTTGGGCCAACAATATATTCTTTCCTCCCATCGTTGACTTTGTGGGCTGCTGTATATACACTGCCGTCACGGGTAACCTCGTAACCTGTTACCAAATAGGATTCATTGTCGTCCATATTCGGATTTGCCGGGTTGAAATTGATGAACGTTCCACCGGACACCTGGATGCTGGCAGTGTTCTTGTCTGTATTCTTTAAGTTCAGTACCCAGTATCTGCCATCCGTGTCGTTGTTGGGTGTACCATATTTGCCGGATTCAAATGTTCCTCCATAGATATTGATTTTCCCATTCTCTCTTGCATAAATCAGGTCTATCTGGGTGTTCAGTTTCTGGGTGTTATAGTAAGAACCGCCATGAATATTTACTGTCCCGTGTCCTCGGGCTTCAATTACCATGCGATAACCATCGTCTTTCGCTGTAGCAGATGCATCGCACTTCACATTGCCGTTGCCTGAAATGTTTAGTGTTCCGTTCTGTACAGTAAAGATTTGTGTGAAAGGAGTGGCATCAGCTGTTTCTGAGGAATTGATGATGTCGTGGCCATTCAGGTTTAAGTTTGCCGTTGCGTTTGCAGCATTCAATATGTAGCCTGTGGCAAGCTCCGTCTTGGCGATGTTGATATTTGAGAGAAGTTTTATATCCACAGTTGCGTTGGTTGCCATGTACTTCAGTACGCTTGGGTCGGAGAATGTACCTCCGGAAACAGAGATGATACTTTTGGCATTTTCGGTTCCCACGGATGCATCTACCTTTAAGTCACCGTTGAAAGTACCGCCTGTGATATTCAGCTTCATAGGTTCGGTATTTCCTGCACTCTTGGAAATTTCCACTTTTCCATTGATGACGCTCGTACCGCTTACCGTAACCGTGACTCCAGCAGTGTACTTTGCATAGCCGCATACGTCGAATGCAAATTGATTCGCATTGCTTCCTGCGTTGATAGTGGTATTGTTGATGCTTATATTGCCACAATTGTTGCTTACTACGTATTGGGCATTTGTGTCTTCTACTGTCATATTATCTAATGTCAGGTTGCAGTAGTTCTGAATCATGATTTTGTTGTTGTCACTCTTCAGCGTTCCGTTCTTGAAAGTAACGTTTGAACCTTCGAGTAATTGACAGCTGTTCGTTTCGGTGCCGGTGGAACCTACGGTCGGGTCAGCAAGTGTAAGGATCTTGCCGCCTAAGTCCATCGTCAAGGTTTGTCCGCTTGTGGTCTTGAATCCCGGGCAGGTCTTGTCGGCGGTCAACTTTATGTTCACATTTGCATTTGTCTTCATGTACTTCAGCGCGCTTGGGTCGGAGAATGTACCGCCGGTAACGTTGATGACCGGTGTATAAGTGGTGCCTTCTGTGATGAGTGACTTTGCTTCGGCAATCAGTGTACCGCCTTTGATGTTTACTGTGGCAATGCCATATGCTCCACTTACGTTGATGGCGGCGCAGTCCAGTCCTCCGGTACCGTCGCCCCAGTTGCCGGTGCTGCCTGTGCCTTTACTGGTAATCAAGGCTGTGCCTTCCACGTTCAGAGTGCCTCGTTGGATGCATACACCTCCTGCGGCACCATAAACCTTGCCGCCACTGATGGTCGTTGTGCCGGATTGGGGCAGATAGACTGCATAGTCAGCAGTAGAAATGAGTTCTCCGTCTGTGATGTTGATGATGGAGTTCTGCGTCTTGTAATTGCCGTTGCCTGCCACTGCAAACCATCCGGCTTCTATCTTGCCGCCTGTCATGGTGAAGTCTCCACCGTCCGTCACTCCGACGCCATATTGGCCGTTACTGTTCGGAGTCTTTCTGACTGCACTGATGTTGCCGCTTTCCATGGTCATGGAGGCATCTTCACCGGCTATTTCAATCAGACTGCCATTATAAGAAGCCGCTGTATAATCCTGGCTGGCAACTATCTTGCCTTTCTTCTCGGTAGAGCTGTCCTTCAGTGTCATCTTGCCCAAGACGATGATTTTGCCTGTTGCGCTGTTGTCGGCAGTCAGTGTATATCCGTTCAAGTCAAGAACCACGGACTTTCCGGCGGGTACACTGACGCTTTGCCCTGTGATGTCGGCATCGGCGGACAATTTAAAATCTTCGCCGTTGGCGAAAGCGGCCTTTAGGACTGCCACGTCGGATTGAACTACAAATTTGCTGTCGATTGTTGCCGGAAGTGATGCTTCGGTTCCTTTTATTATATAGATTGTGGTATCGCCGGCATCGTGTACCAATTGTTCTACCTTTCCATATATCTTCAAGTTACCGCCTTTTACGGTCAGCTTCTTTACGGTGACGCCTGCATTGATAATCAATGTCTGCTGGGCGGTAGTGGCAGTCACTTCATTGTAAGTGGCTTTATTGCCTACTGCTGCCAATGTAACGGTGGTGCTTGGCATGGTGATGGCTACAGAAGGAGCTTCTTGCTCTGCATTGGTTTCCGGCACAGCCAAGGATACACTGTTGGTGGCAGTGGCGGCGGGAGCACCTATGCTGGTATTGGTCTTGTCGGTCAGCGTCAACGGAGCGGCAGTACTGGTCGTTGGGGCTGTATTGAACGCCAGGTTGATGTCCGAGTTCTGTAAAACCGGGATGGCGATGCCGTCGTTGCTGCCGGAAGTGGTATTGAAGCTGCCGCTGACTGCAATGTCGGTTACGGTTGCTGCTGTCGGTGCTTCTTGTGGGAGATTTTTTGAATCAGCTAAAGCTGTACTAAGCGCACTGGGGGTTGTAGCCTCTACCACAACGCAATCCAAAGGAGGTACTACCAATATGTCTCTTCTGCCTAGGATTTTGTCATTAAGCGTCTTGGTAAAATATACCTTGTCGCTTCCATTCGTCAGTTGGGCAGTGATGGAACTATAAGTACCTGTGGGCAAAGGAATGTAGAAGTTGCGAGACTTTATATCAGCTGAGGCTGTGAAGGAGGCGGTGATTTCCTTGCTTTCATCGCTCGTTACTGCCAGTATCGGGTCTGCTGCGGTTAAGTCTACCGTACAAGTACCTGCAATGTTATTGGAGGCAATAATCTTGAAAGTAGTGGCCTCTGCCGGAATCTTGTTGACGGTCAGTTTTATCATGGCTGCCATGTGCTTGAAGGACAGAGCGCTCAGATTGTCGGGATTTGTCACCTTGGCATACATCGGGCCATTGCTGCTGCCGTTATAATTTGTAAGCGTGGCAGGTAGAGTCATGGTCAATGTATTGCCGCTTACGCTCATGTTTTGTTGGTAAGGATAGATGGAGAATACAGCCGTTTCTCCGCTTGGCTTGCTGCCGTTGAAAGTGGCGGAAGTTTGACCAGCACCGCTTGCATATTCTAATTTTGTATTGCTATAATTACTTTCTGCATTACTACAGAACAACCCTAGGGCATCGGTATCTTGCCATAGAATCTTGTATTCATCGTTTACGGTAGTACGGGTGTCGGTACCTGCGCCTTCAAAAGTTGCGTTAACGGTGATGTTTCCTTTCCGCCCGCTGTTTTCAAATTCCTCTTGGCTGCAACTGAATGCGGTCAAGGCAGCAGTTGCCATGCAGGCAACTTGCATAAGGTTTCTTAATTTCATCATAATGAAGTCCCCCTTAGTTTTCTACGGTTAAGATGTCATTGATTAGGTCTTCCAAGTCGCTGCTGGATGCCGAATTGTAGCTATGGGTAGAGGTGCTGCCCGAATAGGAGCGCGTAATGGGATGGTAAGGTTCGCCGCTTGTTGCAATGACTCCTTCATTCTCCATTTTGATAACTTCGATAGACGGAGTGATGTATGCTTCTCTACCGTCTGGTTTGTTCTGTTTCATATACACAAATTATTTAAAGGTTAAACAATAAAAAAAAACGTGAGTAACTATGTTTGTATATCCTTTATTCAGGCCTTCGCATTGCCCTTTCCCTGGATATACAACAGTCACTCACGTCGTTTGTGTATATACCATCCCCCTGATGGGAGAAAACCATATAAACATAGACGTGAGCATCCTTGTTGTTATCTTCAGGGAAATTTTCAAAGTTGCGAAGTTTGAATAAAGAAGATAATTTCAATAATGCTCTTACTAATATGTAAATAAACCCACTACGCTATAGCGAATTTGTGACAAAGATAATTGTTTTTTGTTTAAGTGTATCTATGTTTCTCTATTTTTTTGGGGAAAGGCTCACGTCTCTTTCATTTATAGGAGTTAGGAGAGTTATCACTTCTAACTCCCGATAACTCCTTCAAATATTTAGTAACTGTCTGCATTGTCTTTGAGGATGTTTTTCTGAGGAGCATAGCGGCTATGTGGCGAATAAAGAGAGGAAGACAGACCGAAAAGAAGCTGAATAAAATCTTTTTAAGCAAAATTAAAACAGAGATTTGATATACTTTAAACAGAACACCCTGCAAACTCCGGCTTACTCTGTCCGGCAGTTTGCAGGGTGTCTGCTTGGTTTTCTCACGTGTACGTAGCTCTTTACGCCACGAACGGAAGTCGATGCCATAGCAATTTTTCATAATAAGACTTTCCATATTTTTGCAAATGTCCATACTGCCTTTGGCTGAAACAATTTATATAAGTAATTGAAGTTTCGTAAGTGAGTATGCCTGCTGATAAATGGGAATTTATCGCACAGAGCGCGAAGCCTGCTCTCATAACCTATGGAGAGCACGAGTGAAAGCTTGTGGATTTTTATCTAAAACATAGGTATTCCTTTGCTCTTCTCCCTTTGTTTGTCTGCTGTGGCATAGGGAATTTATGACGCCTAACGGCCATGAACAACCCTGCTTTCGACCATAAAGCGATCGCTTGACGACCGTAAGCAGAGTTGTTCATGGCCGTTAGGCGTCACTAACTCCAGAGCTATTACGGATGAAGTACGTAGCCCGAACCTATTGCGCACAAGGCGCAAACGTATTATACAACGGTGTAAAAGACATTAGAGTGCATTATTCATAGTCGGCCTTTGATTCCCGATAACTCCTACTATGCCCCTACAGTCCAACTCCATATCCGTTGACTTCACAGTAAGGACAAGCCCGAAAATGCAGGAAAACCGAACCTGCCGATTCATGTAATCTGCATGCTGTATTATGGTAGGGGATAGCAGCTTACTGCAAAACTCAAGCGTTTCAGGCAGGTGGAAGCAAATTTTGCTTCCACCTTTTCAGGTTGCTTCCACCGCAGGGCAAATGCCGATGGACAGGGGGATGCAGGAGGTGGGTGGAAGTGTGGAAGCAAAGTGATGGAAAATTAATTTGGCATTCACACAATAATAACCGTATATTTGTAGCATGGCTGTCTGCCTCCTCTTAAATTCAGATAAAGAGGAGGTAGACAAATGCTTGCTATGAGAAACACATAAATGGTTATAACCAAGTGATGAAACAATTAATTGCATGTTGCGGACTGGATTGCGAAAATTGCGCCGCCCGTATAGCCACTGTCAATAATGACGATGAGCTGAGAGAGAAAACCGCCAAAGAGTGGAGTGTGCTGAACAATACGCCGGAAATTACGGCAGAAACCATCCATTGTATGGGGTGCCGTGCAGACGGGGTGAAGTTTGCCTATTGCAGCGATTATTGTGCTATCCGCAAATGTGTGTACGAAAAAGGTTTCAATACTTGCGGTGACTGTAAGGAACTGGAAACTTGCCAGGTGGTAGGTGCCGTTCTTCAGCATGCACCCGGTGCAAAGGAAAATCTTTATTAACCGTAAATTCTTTGATTAAATAAAATATTGCTTATCTTTGCAGTATGACAAAGACATTTAAATCGGATTTGGTTTTGTAAACAATCTGTGTTCCTTGCACAGATTGTCCCTTTCGTTTACTCTCGGATAACTTCTTTCGAGAGTGTTTCTCTATTGTTATAATTAAAGTTTAATCCGCATATTATGCTGAAGGTATTGTGATACTTTCCGTATATGCAAAATATAGTAAGAAAATGAGTAACGAAAATAAAACCATCCACGATTTCGAACTTAGTTTAATCTGTGACTTTTTCTCCAATATGGAACGGCAAGGCCCTGGCAGTCCCGAAGCGACGTTGAAGGCATTGAGCTTTGTAGACGGCCTTACTGATAAATCCCTTATTGCCGATATAGGTTGTGGAACGGGTGGCCAGACAATAGTAGTAGCCGGGCATGTGCCGGGGCGGATTACCGGAATTGACCTTTTCCCCGGCTTTATTGACATCTTCAACCGTAATGCAAGGCAGTTGGGCTTGCAGGACAGAGTAAAAGGAATTGTCGGTTCAATGGATGCCCTCCCTTTCGGTGAGGAGGAGCTGGATATGATTTGGTGTGAAGGTGCTATCTATAACATCGGCTTTGAACGTGGCTTGAAGGAGTGGCGTAAATATCTGAAACCGGGAGGGTATATTGCCGTATCCGAGAGTTCATGGTTTACGGACGAACGTCCTGCGGAAATCAATGACTTCTGGATGGACGCCTATTCTGAAATGGATACACTTCCCAATCAGGTAGCCAAGTTGTACAAGGCGGGTTATCTCCCCGTTGCTACATTCATTCTGCCGGAGAATTGCTGGACAGAGCATTACTTTGCTTCAAAGGTTGCGGCTCAGGAGATTTTCCGTAAGAAATATGCCGGTAATAAAATTGCCGAAGAGTTCAGCTCACTCCAAATGATTGAGGATGAACTATACGGCAAATATAAGGAATTCTACGGTTATGTGTTTTTTATTGCTAAGAAGGTAGGTTGATGGCAGACTTCTCTTATTGAGGAATGCGGGTATTCTCATGGCAGAATATCCGCATTTTGTGTTTTGAGTGGATTTTATTGTTTTGAGGATGTGCGGAACTTCTGAGGAGGTATTCCCGTATGACGTTTAAAGAATTTGTTGAAGAAGGCCGCATTATTAAAACCTAGACTCACGGCTATATCCTTTATCGGAGTGTTGGCGGTACAAAGTTGTGCTTTGGCATCCATGATGATAGTATTGTTGATGATTTCCATGGCTGTATGTCCTGATTCCTTTTTGACAAGGCGGCAAAGAGCTGCCGGTCTCATATTCATTTTCAATGCATAATAGGACACTTGATGCTCCCGGACATAGTCTGTGTGTACCAATCGGATAAAAATGCGGTATTGGTTGAAATGCCTGCTGCCCGGAGTCTCTTTTATTCTAGGGCGTTCCGGACAGAGTTCGGATATACCTTGTAACAGATAGGTCAGTAGAGTTTGCAATGAAACTAGACTTGAGGGGCTTTCTGTTCTTTGGTAGAGGTGTGACAAATAGGTCATGAACTCGGCATAAAGCTGGAAGTCCGTTTTCGATAGAGGAAAAATATAGTGTTTGCCTATAATGTGAAACTTATCCATCATGACCTTGCCGGCCCCTGAACTCTGGATAAGTTGTTGGGAAAATATGACGACATATATTTCAGCATCGTCTGACGTGTGTAGCAATTGTACGAAGGTCTCGGGAGGAATAACTAGGAGGGTGTTAGCTTCAACCCTGAATTGAGTATGGTTTATGATGGTTTTCAGAACTCCTTTGGTGCATAGAGCGAAGATACTGGCCTTGGTGTGGTATGGCTTTTCCACTAGCGGATTCAGTTCATTGGTTGTGATATGATTGCAGGCAATGAACTCGGCATTTATATTGAATTCGGATATATTCATGTTGGAGATTTTAAGACACAAAAATGGGGGATAATAATGTATAAATGACAGAGATAACAGTTAAAATCAATATTACGCTCAATTTGTCTCTGTTAAATAAGGTAAAGTTGTGAATAATAGAATATATACATGCTAAAACGGAATATTGATTTATAAGGGTTTGTTTGTGGCATAAGCATTTTAGCCCGAACTTTGCTCCTTGTATGATAAAACAATTCTGATGAATCCGAATGTTCCTCAAGAAGTACGTATAATAAATGCCATCTCCGAGCAGTTGTTCAACTCATGGCCCGTCAGCATTATTATGATTGATTTGGAAGATTGTATCTGGCGTCTGAATCAGCAGGTGATGAATGAACTCCATTTGAATGAGTATGTGATAGGGCGGCGTATCACTGACTTATTGGAAGTGGTATGTGATAAAAAGAATGTGTTAGAAGACCTTTTGCTGCAACTTCGGGAGAGGGATGTGCGGATTATTCCCTTAGATATCAATTGCTTTATACGTGAATTGAAGAGTGGTATCAGTTTTCTGATACAAGGTGCTATGGTGGGAATTCATGAAGATGGACAATTGGTGAGGATTGTACTCTATTTCAGGAATGTGTTGGAAGAACGGACACAGAAGCATTTGCTGAATATTGCGCTGAGCCGCACCCAGATATTTCAATGGTCTTTCGACATGGAACATAATCTGATGATTATAGAACCGCGTTATTTTGAATATTTGGGGATTCCTACGCGTGACTATACGCTGACGCCTGAGGAATTCGCATTTCTGATTCATCCGGACGACCGGAAGGGAGTGTTTGATGCTTTGGCTTTACAGTTGCATGGTAATTTGTACGAACGCCCAGTGGAATACCGTCTACGGAGGGGAGACGGCAAGTGGGAGTGGTTTGAGGCGCAATCTACCTATGTGGGGCAATTGACGGATTTGCCGTTCCGTATCATCGGTATTTGCATGAGTACGCAGAAATACAAGGATACGGAGAATAAATTGAACGAGGCTTTGCAGAAAGCGCAACGTAGCGATGAGTTGAAGAGCGTATTTCTTGCTAATATGAGCCACGAGATACGTACGCCACTAAATGCCATTGTGGGCTTCTCTACACTACTGGCTTGTGGGGATGCCGACTTGTCGCGGCAGGAGATTATGGAATTTACGTCTTTGATTGAAAAGAACAGCCAGTTGTTAATGGTGTTGATTTCAGATATTCTGGATTTGTCCAAGATAGAATCGAACACGATGGAATTCCATTTTGAGAAGGTTTCTTTAAATGGCATATTGGAAAGCATTTACAGTGCGCAGAAGATGAATCTTCGGAAAGGAGTGGAGCTACTGCTAGACCTTCCGGACCGGGCGGCAGTTATCTATACAGATCCTACGCGTTTGGGGCAAGTTGTCAACAATCTTATCAATAATGCGGTGAAGTTCACTGCTGAAGGACGCATAACCATAGGGTATAGGCTGAAGGACTTTGCTACATTGGAAGTCTTTGTGGAAGATACGGGAACTGGCATGTCGGAAGAAGTTCTGGCGCACATTTTTGAACGTTTCTATAAGGGAGATGCTTTTGTGCAGGGCACGGGATTGGGATTGGCCATTTGCAGGACTATCGTTGAAAGGTTTCATGGAAAAATAGAAGTGGCTTCAACTCTTGGCAAGGGGAGCCGCTTTGCAATTGTCCTTCCGCAGGAAATGCGGGAGTAGTGTTCTCTTTCTTGGATATTTGATGTAATTATGTGAGCGTATGATATTGTATAACGTTGAAAATCGCTACCTTTGCAGTCTTGAACGATAAATTCATTGACACTATGATATCTGTAGAAGGACTGAAGGTAGAATTTAATGCCACTCCTCTGTTCGAAGACGTCTCTTATGTTATCAATAAGAAAGACCGTATAGCTCTTGTCGGCAAGAATGGTGCCGGTAAGTCCACCATGCTCAAGATATTGGCTGGCATTCAGCAGCCCACTGCCGGCGTTGTTGCCGTTCCCCGTGAATGTACTATCGGGTATTTGCCCCAAGTGATGATACTCAGTGACAAGCGCACCGTAATGCAGGAGGCTGAACTTGCCTTCGAGCATATCTTTGAGATGCAGGCGGGCATCGAACGCATGAATCAGCAACTTGCCGAACGTACCGATTACGACAGCGAGGATTACCAGAAACTGATTGACCGCTTCACCCACGAAAACGAACGTTTCTTGATGATGGGAGGCACCAACTACCGTGCTGAAATAGAGCGCACGCTCCAAGGGCTGGGCTTCAGCCGCGAGGACTTCGACCGCTCTACAAGCGAGTTTTCCGGTGGTTGGCGCATGCGTATAGAGCTTGCCAAGCTGTTGCTTCGCCGTCCGGATGTGCTGCTGCTCGACGAGCCTACGAATCACCTTGACATCGAGAGTATCCAGTGGTTGGAGAACTTCCTTTCCACCCGTGCCAATGCGGTGGTGCTTGTCAGCCACGACCGCGCCTTTTTGAACAATGTCACTACGCGTACCATCGAAATAACTTGTGGACGCATTTACGACTATAAAGTGAAATACGATGAGTTCGTGGTGCTTCGCAAGGAGCGCCGGGAGCAGCAACTACGTGCTTACGAGAATCAGCAGAAGCAGATACAAGATACGGAAGATTTCATCGAACGTTTCCGGTACAAAGCTACCAAGGCTGTGCAAGTGCAGAGCCGCATCAAGCAGCTCGAAAAGATAGAGCGCATCGAAGTGGATGAGGAAGACAACTCCTCTTTGCGCCTGAAGTTTGTTTGCAGTAGCCGTAGCGGTAATTATCCCGTTATCTGCGAGGATATGGAGAAATCCTACGGTGGGCACGTTGTTTTCCACGATGTGAATTTGACTATCAACCGAGGAGAGAAGGTTGCTTTTGTCGGTAAGAACGGCGAAGGTAAGTCTACGCTTGTAAAGTGTATTATGGGTGAGATTACGGATTATACCGGTAAGCTTACACTGGGACATAATGTGCAGATTGGATATTTTGCCCAGAACCAGGCACAGCTTTTGGATGAGAGCCTGACTGTATTCGATACGATTGACCGCGTGGCCGTAGGGGATATCCGCCTCAAAATCCGTGATATTCTAGGTGCTTTCATGTTCGGCGGTGAGGCTTCGGATAAAAAGGTGAAGGTGCTCAGCGGTGGAGAGCGTACCCGGCTTGCCATGATAAAACTGCTGTTGGAGCCGGTGAATTTTCTGATTCTCGACGAACCTACGAATCATCTTGACATGCGTTCCAAAGATGTGTTGAAGGAGGCTATCCGCGATTTTGACGGAACGGTGATAATAGTCAGCCATGACCGTGATTTTCTGGACGGACTTGCGACTAAAGTGTACGAGTTTGGTGGCGGACTGGTGAAGGAACATCTGGGAGGAATTTATGATTTCCTGCAAAAGAAGCAGATAGAGAGCCTGAATGAGTTACAGAAATCCCCTTCACTTTCCGCCTCGCCCACTGCCGGTAAGGCGGCATCGGGAAATGTTGGTGCAGAACCGGTTCAACCCTCGGCAGCCAAACTCTCTTATGAGGAGCAGAAGGAGCTTAACAAAAAACGCAAGAAGCTGGAACGCCGCGTTGCCGATTGTGAAGCGGAGATAGAGCAGACGGAGGCTGCCATTGCCATTCTTGAGGCCAGGATGGCCACACCGGAAGGTGCTTCGGACATGTCGCTTTATGAGCAGCACCAAAAACTGAAAGAGCAGCTTGACCGCGTGATGGAAGAGTGGGACGCGGCTACTGTAGAGTTGGAGAATCACTAACTATTATATTTTATATGTTTATGAAAGCAAATCATTTGTTACCCATTGCAGCATTCTGTCTGATGACGGCTTCCTGCAACACCGGCAAGCAGCAGGCTGAACTTACAGCAGGCATCCAGCTCGCCAATCTTGACACAACGGCTCTACCCGGAACTGACTTTTACCAATACGCATGTGGCGGTTGGATGAAGAACAATCCGATTCCTGCTGAATACTCACAGTACGGTTCTTTCACTATCCTTGCAGAAAACAACCGCAAGCAGATTCAAGGACTGATTGAAGAACTTGCCGCCACCCAGCACGAAGCCGGCAGCGTGGCACAAAAAATCGGTGACTTGTACAAAATCGTAATGGACAGCGTGAAGCTGAACAAGGACGGTGTAGCCCCCATCAAGGCTGAACTCGACCAGCTGGCTGCTTTGAAGGACAAGAAGGAGCTTTATGCCTTGCTGGGCGATATGCAGAAGAAGGGTATCATCGCCTACAACGTGCTGTATGTTGGCGCTGACGAAATGAACAGTAGCATGAATGCTGTACAGACCTATCAGACCGGGCTGAGCATGGGCGAACGTGAATACTATCTGGAGAATGATGAGGCTACTGCCAAAATTCGTGATGCTTTCCGTACACATGTACAGAAGATGTATCAGTTGGCTGGTTTCGACGAGGCTACTGCCAAGAAAGGTATGGAGGTGGTGATGGATGTGGAAACACGTCTTGCCAAGGCTTTCCGCTCTCGTACGGAGTTGCGTGACCCGCATGCCAATTATAACAAGATGAGCATGGAAGAGTTGAAGAAGAATTATCCTACTTTCGATTGGGATGCTTATTTGTCTGCCATGGGCTTGAAGGATGTGAAGGAAATCATCGTAGGCCAGCCCGCTTCACTGAAAGCTGCTGCCGATATTCTGGATACGCTGCCCATTGAACAGCAGAGCCTTTATCTGCAATGGAAATTGATTGATTCTGCCGCAAGCTTGTTGAACGATGCTATGGCAGAACAGAACTTCGACTTCTACAGCCGCACCATGAGCGGTACACAAGAAATGCAGCCTCGCTGGAAGAGAGCGGTAAGCACTGTAAGCGGCGCGCTGGGCGAAGCTGTAGGTCAGATGTACGTGGAGAAATATTTCCCTGCTGCTGCCAAGGAGCGTATGGTGACTTTGGTGAAGAACTTGCAGGAAAGCCTGGGCGAACGTATCCAGAATCTTGCCTGGATGGGTGATTCCACTAAGGTGAAAGCTCTGGAGAAACTGGCTACCTTCCATGTGAAGATTGGTTATCCCGACACTTGGAAAGACTACTCCACACTGGAAATCAAAAACGACTCTTACTGGGCAAACATGGAACGTGCCAACGAGTGGAGCCATGCCGAAATGATAGCCAAGGCCGGCAAGCCGGTGGATAAGGACGAATGGCTGATGACTCCGCAGACCGTCAACGCTTACTATAACCCGACCACCAACGAAATCTGTTTCCCCGCCGGTATCCTGCAATATCCTTTCTTCGATATGAATGCGGATGACGCCTTCAACTACGGTGCCATCGGTGTGGTAATCGGTCATGAAATGACTCACGGATTCGACGACCAGGGTCGCCAGTACGACAAGGACGGTAACCTGAAAGACTGGTGGACTGCTGAAGATGCCAAGAACTTTGACGAGCGTGCCCAGGTGATGGTGAACTTCTTCGATAGCATCGAGGTTGCTCCGGGCGTATATGCCAACGGACGCATGACATTGGGTGAGAATATTGCCGATCACGGTGGTCTGCAGGTTTCTTATCAGGCATTCAAGAAAGCTACGGCTGCCAATCCGCTGCCGGTGCTGGACGGTCTTACTCCCGAACAACGTTTCTTCCTGGCATACGCAGGTGTATGGGCTAATGATATCCGTCCCGAAGAAGTGCTGAACCGCACAAAAAGTGATGTGCACTCATTGGGCGAATGGCGCGTAAACGGTGCATTGCCGCAAATCGGTGCTTGGTATGAGGCATTCAACGTGACAGAAAAAGACCCGATGTTCTTGCCGGTAGAAAAACGTGTATCTATTTGGTAAACCAACAAAATAACCTTTAAAAAAAGGCGGCAGACTGGAAACAGATGCCGCCTTTTTTAATTATACCTAATTTATTGTGTATGAATGTATGTATGAATAAACAAAATTTGTAACTTTGCACATCAAATACTAATATACGCATACTTTAATACGCAAATCCATGTCTGAAACAAAAAGAATCAAAACAGCTCTGGTATCTGTTTACCATAAGGAAGGTTTGGACGAAATCATTACCAAACTGCATGAAGAAGGTGTAGAGTTCCTCTCAACCGGTGGAACCCGTCAGTTTATAGAATCCCTGGGTTATCCCTGCAAGGCAGTGGAAGACCTCACTACATACCCTTCCATCCTGGGCGGACGCGTGAAGACTTTGCATCCCGAAGGTTTTTGGAGGTATTCTTTGCCGCCGCGGATTGGAGCAAGACATGCAACAGATTGAAAAATATGAAATCCCCGAAATAGACCTCGTCATTGTTGACCTCTATCCGTTTGAGGCTACCGTTGCCAGTGGTGCCGAAGAACCTGCCATCATCGAAAAGATTGACATAGGCGGTATCTCCCTAATTCGTGCCGCAGCCAAGAACTATAACGACGTGGTTATCATCGCTTCGCAAGCACAATATCAGCCGTTCCGCGACATGCTGATGGAACACGGAGCCACTACTACCATCGAAGAACGCCGTTGGTTTGCCAAAGAGGCTTTCGGAGTGTCTTCACACTATGATTCTGCCATCTTCAACTATTTCGATGGTGAGGAAGGTTCCGCTTTCCGTTGCTCTGCCAACAGCCAGAAGACTTTACGCTATGGCGAGAATCCGCATCAGAAAGGTTATTTCTATGGCAATCTGGATGCTATGTTCGACCAGATTCACGGTAAGGAAATCTCTTATAACAACCTGCTCGACATCAATGCTGCCGTTGACTTGATTGACGAATTCAAGGATACGACTTTCGCTATCCTGAAGCATAATAATGCTTGTGGACTGGCTTCACGTCCCACTGTGCTCGAAGCATGGAACGATGCGCTTGCCGGTGACCCGGTATCCGCTTTTGGTGGTGTGCTCATCACTAATGCCGTGATTGACAAGGCTGCTGCCGAAGAAATCAATAAGATATTCTTTGAGGTAATTATCGCTCCCGATTATGATGTGGATGCGTTGGAAATCCTCGGTCAGAAGAAGAACCGTATTATCCTGGTCCGCAAGCCGGCAGCTTTGCCTAAGAAGCAGTTCCGTTCTTTGCTGAATGGCGTATTGGTTCAGGACCGCGACCTTAAGGTGGAAACTCCAGAAGAATTGAAGACTGTAACTACGAAGGCTCCCACTGCACAGGAAATTGAGGATATGCTCTTTGCAAACAAGATTGTGAAGAACAGTAAGTCGAATGCCATTGTGCTGGCAAAAGGAAAGCAGTTGTTGGCAAGTGGTGTAGGTCAGACCAGCCGTGTGGATGCTTTGAAGCAGGCTATCGAGAAAGCCAAAAACTTCGGTTTCGACTTGAATGGCGCTGTAATGGCAAGTGACGCATTCTTCCCTTTCCCCGACTGCGTGGAAATTGCCGGCAATGAAGGCGTAACAGCCGTCATCCAGCCGGGTGGAAGCATCAAGGATGAACTCTCGTTTGAATATTGCAACGAGCATGGCATTGCCATGGTGACTACGGGATTCCGTCACTTTAAACACTAATTCGGATTTACGATTTGACGATTTACGATTTACGATTGAAGTTACATCGTAAGTCTGAATCTCAAATTGTAAACAAGAGGAATATCAATCGTAAATCGTAAATAGTTAAATCGTAAATATTAATGGGATTATTCTCCTTTACACAAGAAATAGCGATGGACCTTGGCACAGCCAATACCATCATCACCACGAATGGCAAGATTGTGGTGGATGAGCCTTCGGTGGTGGCTTTGGACCGTCGTACCGATAAGATGATTGCCGTGGGTGACAAGGCAAAGATGATGCACGAAAAGACCCACGAAAACATACGTACCATCCGTCCGTTGCGCGACGGTGTGATTGCCGACTTCTATGCCTGCGAGCAGATGATACGCGGACTTATCAAGATGGTGAACAACCGTAACCGTCTCTTCTCTCCGTCACTCCGCATGGTAATCGGGGTTCCTTCGGGCAGTACCGAAGTGGAGCTGCGTGCCGTGCGCGACTCTGCCGAGCATGCCGGCGGGCGCGACGTTTATTTGATTTTCGAGCCGATGGCTGCTGCCATCGGTATCGGTATCGATGTAGAGGCTCCCGAAGGCAACATGATTGTTGACATAGGTGGTGGTTCTACGGAAATTGCCGTTATCTCTTTGGGAGGTATCGTAAGTAACAACTCCATCCGCATTGCCGGTGACGACTTGACTGCCGATATTCAGGAATACATGAGCCGCCAGCACAACGTGAAGGTCAGCGAGCGTATGGCTGAGCGTATTAAGATTAATGTGGGTGCTGCCTTGACGGAACTCGGTGAGGATGCTCCTGAAGACTATATCGTTCATGGTCCGAACCGCATCACGGCATTGCCCATGGAAGTGCCGGTATGCTATCAGGAAGTGGCGCATTGCTTGGAGAAGTCTATCTCTAAGATTGAGACAGCCATCTTGAGCGCATTGGAAAATACGCCTCCCGAATTGTATGCCGACATCGTTCACAACGGTATCTATCTTGCCGGTGGCGGTGCATTGCTTCGTGGACTGGATAAGCGTCTGACTGATAAAATAAACATACCGTTCCACATTGCGGAAGACCCCTTGCATGCCGTTGCCAAAGGTACGGGCGTGGCATTGAAGAACGTTGACCGCTTCTCATTCTTGATGCGGTAATGCGAAATTTATTAAACTTTCTCATTAAATATAATTACTGGTTCCTCTTTCTTCTGTTAGAGGTTGCCAGTTTTATTTTATTATTTCGCTTTAATCATTACCAGCAGAGTGTGTATTTCACCTCTGCCAATGGCGTGGCGGGGAAGGTTTATGAAATATCGGGTGGCATCACTTCCTATTTCCACTTGAAGACGGCCAACGAAGACCTGCTCGACCGCAACATGTGGCTGGAGCAGCGGCTTTCGTTTCTGGAAAATGTCTTGAAGGAGAAAGGATTGGACTCCGCCAGGTTGTACAGCATGGAACGGCTTGCTCCTACGGAGTATCAGATATTCAAGGCGAATGTCATAAAGAACAGCTTGAACAAGGCTGACAATTATATCACTTTAGACCGTGGAACAACAGAAGGTATCCGTCCTGAGATGGGAGTTGTAGATGCCAATGGCGTGGTGGGTATTGTGTATAAGACCTCTCCCCATTACTCGTTGGTCATTCCGTTGCTGAACAGCAAGTCAAGCATCAGCTGTAAGATTGTGGGCAGTGATTATTTCGGTTATTTGAAGTGGGAGGGAGGTAATTCCCGTTTTGCCTATCTGAAGGATTTGCCCCGGCATGCCGAATTCAATCTGGGAGATACAGTAGTGACCAGCGGCTATTCCACCGTGTTTCCAGAAGGTGTCATGGTGGGGACGGTGGATGACATGTCTGACTCGCACGACGGGCTTTCGTATCTGTTGAAGATAAAGCTGGCTACGGACTTTGGAAAGGTGAGCAATGTGCGCGTCATTTCCCGCAACGGGCAGGATGAACAAAAGGCATTGGAGTCGAGGGCAGACGAGAAGTGACTAAGAAATTAGGGATTAGGGGTTAAGGATTAGGGATTAATCATCTTTATATCTTATAACTTATACACTCAATAACTTGTAACTCGTAACTTATAACTCATTAGCGTTGTTAATTAATTATCTGCATAAAATAGGATGGTTCATAGGCTTGGTACTGTTGCAGGTGCTGATATTGAACAATGTGCATATTGTAGGATATGCCACTCCATTTCTGTATATCTACTTGATACTGAAGTTTGAGTCGGACACTCCCCGCAATGCGTTGATGTTGTGGGCATTCTTTTTAGGGCTGGCTGTCGACGTCTTTTCCGACACACCGGGGATGAACGCTGCCGCTACGGTGTTGCTGGCTTTCTTGCGCCCCACTTTCCTGCGGCTGTTCGTGCCTCGTGACACGCTGGATACACTGGTTCCGGCCATCCGTACAATGGGGATTCTTCCTTTCCTGAAATATCTGGTTGTGAGTGTGCTGATACATCACGGCTTGTTGCTTACCCTCGAATTCTTCTCTTTTGCCCATATTGGTACGCTGTTGTTGAGAATTGCGGCAAGTACCCTGCTTACTGTGACCTGCATTATGGCTGTTGAGGGAATAAGAAAGAAAGGATAAAGGGATTAAGGATTAGGAATTGATGAAAGACTATACACTGGAAAAGCGGAAATATGTAATTGGAGCGGCGGCTATTGTCATCGTTCTTATTTACGTGTTCCGGCTGTTCGACCTGCAAATCATGACTGATGACTACAAGAAGAACGCGGACAGTAACGCTTTTCTGAACAAGATACAATATCCATCACGGGGGGCTATCTACGACCGTAACGGTAAGTTGCTCGTGTTTAACCAGCCTGCCTATGATATTACGTTTGTGCCTCGGGAGGTGACGCAGCTGGATACACTCGACCTTTGCAGTGCCTTGAACATTACCCGTGAGCAGTTTGACAAACGGATGAAGGACGTCAAGAACCGCTGGATGAACCCCGGTTATTCCAAATACACCCATCAGGTGTTCATGACGCAGCTTTCTGCCGAAGAGTGCGGTGTGTTTCAGGAGAAGCTGTTCAAATTTCCAGGTTTCTATATTCAGCGGCGTACTATCCGTCAATATACCTATAACTCTGCCGGCCATTTGCTGGGAGACATCGGCGAAGTGTCCAAGAAAGACATTGAGAACGATGACTATTATATTCGCGGAGACTATATAGGCAAGCAAGGCATCGAGAAATCCTATGAAAAGTATCTGCGTGGAGAGAAGGGGGTGGAGATTCTGCTTCGTGACGCTCACGGGCGCATCCAGGGACACTACATGGACGGACAGTTGGACCGTTCCTCCGTACCCGGCAAGAACCTGACGTTGGGCATCGACATTGACCTTCAGATGTTGGGAGAACGACTGCTCCAACACAAAATCGGTGCCATTGTGGCCATCGAACCGGCTACGGGTGAGATACTATGTATGGTTTCCTCGCCTACCTTTGACCCTCATCTGATGATAGGGCGCCAGCGGGGAAAGAACCACCGCCTGCTGCAGATGGACAAGCGGAAGCCTTTGTTGAACCGTGCCATCATGGGAGCTTATCCGCCGGGCTCCACCTTCAAGACGGCGCAGGCACTGACTTTCCTTCAGGAAGAGATTATCCACGAAGATTATCCGACTTTCCCTTGTGCGCATGGTTTCAATCATAAAGGCCTTCATGTGGGATGTCACGGACATGGTTCGCCTCTGTCGCTGATTCCTGCCATCGCTACCTCTTGTAATTCCTATTTCTGTTGGGGATTGTATCGCATGTTCGGTGATAAAAAATACGGTTCGCCGCAGAATGCCATTACCGTATGGAAAGACCACATGGTATCGCAGGGCTTCGGCTATCGGCTCGGTACCGACCTCCCCGGCGAACAGCGTGGACTGATACCGAATGCAAAGTTCTACGACAAGCCCTATCGGGGTTCGTGGAACGGTCTGACGGTGATTAGTATCTCCATCGGGCAGGGAGAGATTCTCGCCACCCCGTTGCAGATAGCCAATCTGGGTGCCACCATTGCCAACCGGGGGCATTTCATTACTCCGCACATCGTGAAGGAGATAGAAGACAATGAACTGGACAGCATCTATCGCAATCCCCGTTATCCCACCATCGACCGCGAATATTATGAAATGGTGGTGAAAGGCATGCGTGCCGCTGTAGACGGAAGTACGGGTAGCGCCACTTGCCGCATGGCGGGAGCCATCCTGCCGGGTGTGGAGGTCTGCGGAAAGACGGGCACGGCACAGAACCGCGGCAAGGACCATTCTGTCTTTATGGGCTTTGCCCCGATGGACAACCCTAAGATAGCCATTGCCGTCTATGTGGAGAACGGTGGTTTCGGTGCCACGTATGGCGTACCTATCGGTGCCATGATGATGGACCAGTATCTGCATGGAAAGCTGTCGCCCGAGAATGAGATACGGGCGGAAGAATTCAGTAACCGGGTGATACTTTACGGAGATGAGGAGAGATGATGATTAGGGATTAAGGATTAGGGGTTAGGGATGAACGGTGAGTGACTTCAATAGTAAATAGTAAATAGTAAAATCGTAAATAAATTGGTGACAAGGAGAGATAGCATATGGAAATCATTGGACTGGGTGACGATTGTCGTTTACCTGCTGCTGATTGTATTCGGCTGGTTCAGTGTCTGTGGGGCGAGTTATGATTATGGTGACCGTGACTTTCTGGACTTCTCTACGCGTGCCGGCAAGCAGTTTGTCTGGATTATATGTTCCTTCGGGCTGGGGTTTGTGCTGCTGATGCTGGATGATTCCCTCTATGACATGTTCTCCTACCTTATATATATAGGGCTGATGCTGTTGCTGATTGTCACGATATTCATTGCGCCCGACACGAAAGGGTCGCGGTCGTGGCTCATCCTGGGGCCGGTCAGTTTGCAGCCGGCGGAGTTTGCCAAGTTTGCCACGGCGCTGGCGCTTGCCAAGTATATGAGCGCCTACTCGTTTACGATGAAGAATTGGAAAAGCTCCCTTATGCTGGCTTTCTTGATTCTTTTCCCCATGTTGCTGATTATCCTACAGCGGGAGACGGGTTCGGCATTGGTGTACTCTGCATTTTTCCTGATGCTTTATCGGGAGGGAATGCCGGGCGTGGTACTGTTCTCGGGTATATGTGCAGTGGCCTACTTTGTGGTGGGCATCCGTTTTGATGCGGTGATGATTGCCGATACACCGACGCCTATCGGAGAATTTGCCGTGCTGCTGATGGTACTGCTCTTTGCCGGAGGCATGGTGTGGGTCTATAAAAAGCGCTGGGAGCCCACGCGGAATATTATCGGCGGTTCGCTGGGAGTGCTGCTCGTGGCTTATCTGATTTCGGAATACGTAGTACCCTTCAACTTGGTGTGGGTGCAGTGGGGGCTTTGTGCACTTGTTATCGGGTATCTTGTCTTTCTTTCTTTAAGCGAGCGCCATTTATCTTATTTTCTGATTGGGCTGTTTGCTTTGGGTTCGATAGGTTTCCTCTACTCCAGCGACTACTTCTTCAATAAAGTGCTGGAGCCCCATCAACAGATACGTATCAAGGTGGTGCTCGGTATGGAAGAGGACCTTGCTGGTGCCGGCTATAACGTGAACCAGTCGAAGATAGCCATCGGCTCCGGGGGGCTGACCGGCAAAGGTTTCTTGAATGGTACGCAGACAAAGCTGAAGTATGTGCCGGAGCAAGATACGGACTTCATTTTTTGCACCGTGGGTGAGGAGGAAGGATTCGTAGGGTCTACGGCTGTACTGTTACTGTTCCTTATTCTTATTTTACGGCTGATTGTCGTGGCCGAGCGGCAGCAATCTCCCTTTGGCCGGGTGTATGGTTATTCTGTGCTTAGTATATTCTTGTTCCATCTATTCATCAATATAGGCATGGTGCTGGGGCTGACCCCCGTCATCGGTATCCCGTTGCCTTTCTTCAGTTACGGAGGTTCTTCTCTCTGGGGATTCACAATCTTGCTGTTTATCTTTCTGCGGATTGATGCGGGACGTAATCGTCGAATTTAGTTATGACCGTTTCCTTGTGGGACATACGAATGGACTTGATTATCATTACATTGCATTTACACATTGTTTACATCGTAATGTAACGGCCGTTACACCGCATTGTAACGTCCTTTACGCTGTATCGTAACGACTTTTACGCTATATTGTAACGCCCTTTACATGCTGGTGTAACGGTCGTTACATCCTGGCGTAAAAGACGTAACGCTACGAGGTAAGAGGGCAAGTTATGATACCCCGCCCGTTTCCGCTTCAAGGAGACGTGAGTGGGAGACTGAGGTGGTTGTTAGAAGAAGGTAATAAAGAACAATAGGGAGTTCCTATCTCTTCAGTTTGATGCCGATGTCATTGATTCCTTGCAGCCTTTCGTCCGGTAGCGTATAGGCCACTTTAAAGAGGTAGGTGCCGGGTTTGCCGATTCGAACGCTTCCTGCGGGAACGGCAGTCTGATAGAGACCTCCCCAGCCGTCACCTTTCCAGATTCCTTCTTTGTCCGCGAGGATTAGCTGTATGGTGTCCGTGGGTGACGGAATGGAATCTGCGGTGGTGTAGCAGATGGATAGAGGTAGATTCTGATAGGGGTAGTTGCTTCGGTTACGAACTTCCAAAGACAGTTTGTAGTAGGTCAGTGAGTCGGTGACCTTCACGTCGAAAGAGAGCGTGTCTTCGCGCAGCCAGCCTTCGGTGGGGAGGGATTGGAAGGAATGGTATACGGTCTGTTTGTCGCAAGCGCTCAGCAGGCTTGCGACAAACAGTAGTATGATACCTTTCAGGCAGAGATTCCTATTCTTGAGCCGGTTTGTCATTTTGGGCAGGTCTTTCACCTTGAGGTTTGGGCTTATTGTTACGGGGCGGACGGCGGTTGTTATTGTTCCGTTGTTGACGTTCGCCTTGTTGCTGTTCACCTTGTTTGGGTGCTTGCCGGTCTTGTTTCTGTCTCGGTTGCCGGTCTTGCCTGGATTGTTCTCTCTGGTTGTTGGATTGCGGAGCACCCTGCTGCTCACCTCCTTGCGGACGACCGTTTCCACTCTTTTTCTTTCTCTTGTTACGGCTGTTGTTGCTGTTCTCGCCACCGTTGCCGTCACCGCCACTCTTGCCTTTCCGGCTGCGGTCAAAGCGGGTGAGGCTCTCTTGTTCCAGCAAGTCCACCGGCTTTTTGGGCTCGGAGCGATGGGTTTCTTCTATCAGGCTGTCGGGCTTGATGCCACGTTTGTTCAAACCGATAATCTCGAAGGCGCGTCTGCCGCTGATGGTCACCAGGTTGGCGGGGATGTTCTTGTCACTTGAGTAGGTTATCTGGTTGCTCAGAATGTCGGCTTTGAAGAAGAAGAACTCGCCGTCTTTGGTTTCCAGGGTAATCTCGCGTGAGGGCAGGCGTTTCTGTGCTTCCACGTAGCAGTCCACTTCGTAGTTGAGGCAGCACTTCAGCTTGGCGCATTGTCCGGCAAGTTTCTGCGGATTCAGTGATATGTCCTGGAAGCGTGCAGCGCTGGTAGATACCGACACGAAGGAGGTCATCCAGGTGGCGCAGCAGAGTTCGCGTCCGCAGGGACCGATGCCACCAATGCGTCCGGCTTCCTGGCGGGCGCCAATCTGTTTCATCTCGATGCGCACGCGGAAGGCGTCGGCAAGGACCTTGATGAGCTGGCGGAAGTCCACACGTTCGTCGGCTATGTAGTAGAAGATGGCCTTGTTGCCGTCTCCTTGATATTCCACGTCTCCAATCTTCATGTTGAGGTTGAGGTCCAGGGCTATCTGACGCGAGCGTATCATGGTGGAGTGTTCACGGGCTTTTGCCTCGTTGTACTTCTCCATATCCACAGGCTTCGCCTTGCGGTAGATGCGTTTGATGTCTGCCTCGGACTTGATATTGGCTTTCTTCATTTGCAGCGGCACGAGACGTCCGGTCAGGGTCACCACACCGATATCATGTCCGGGGGTGGCTTCTACGGCTACGATGTCGCCTTTCTCCAGAGGTATCTTGTTGCTGTTGCGGAAATATCCCTTGCGGGTATTCTTGAACTGAACCTCTACCAGCTCGCTCTCATCGGCATTGCCCGGAATGTCTGCCAGCCAGTCGTAGGTGTTCAGTTGCTTGTCCTGCCTGCCGCAACTCTTGCAGCAGAGACCTCCGCTTCCGTTATGTAGTTTAAATTCCATCATCTATTTATTTACTATTTGACTATTTACTATTTACGATTTGATACTTTGCATTTCATTATTTTGCCACTTTTCATTGTTTCAATAAAACAATCATTTTGAGAGAGAAGTCGAAGAACACCATGCGGGCGTTTACGTTCTGCTCGATGTGGCGTTGTGCTTCACTTAGTTCGTCCATGATCCCCATGACGTTCCGTTCGTTGACAAAGGGGGCGAAACGGGTGGCGAAGTTCTGTTCGGGCAGCGTCATGTAGTTCATCTCCTTGCGGTGCAGGTTGTAGATGAAGTTCTCGCGGGTCATGCGCTGGCAGTAGTCCAGGAAGTTCTTCTGCCGTTCGCGTCCCATGGCAGCAAGCTGCTCGCTCCATTGTTTCATTTCCCGTATCTTGCGCTGGTAGGAGAGTCGCATCAGGCTGACAAAGAGGTTGAAGAACAGTTCGTTCTCTTCGTTCAGATGGATGGTCTCCAATGCTTTGATGAAGTCTCCGTTTGCCAGGTGGGCTATCGTCTCGCTGTCGCGGGGCTGCACTCCGTACTTCTGCTGCAGGGCTTCGGCTATGTCGGCTTCTTCAATCTTGGGAATGTTGAAGCGCTGCGTGCGGCTGAGGATGGTGGGCAGTATCATTTCCGGAGCTTCGGAGATGAGGAGGAATATCGTTTTCTCGGGTGGCTCTTCCAGCAGTTTCAGCAGCTTGTTGGCGCATACTTCATGCAGCTTTTCGGGTAGCCATACGATGGTGACTTTGTAACCTCCTTCACTGGATTTCAGACTCAGCTTGCGGGTTATCTCGTCGCTTTCCTTGGCATAGATGATGGCTTGTCCGTTTTCGGCATCCATCTCGTTCAGCCAATGGTTCAGTCCGAAGTAGGGGCTGTTCTGCAGCAGGTGCCGCCAGTTGGCGATATAGTCGTCGCAGACTTCCTTTTTCCCTTTGGCACTCTTGACGATAGGGTATACGAAGTGTACGTCCGGGTGCACCAGCTTGTTCCATTTTACGCAGGAGGGACAAGTACCGCAGGCATCGGTTTCCGTCCGGTTGGGACAGCAGATGTAGCGGGCATAGGCAAGTGCCAATGGGAGTTTTCCTACTCCGGCAGGGCCACAGAAAAGTTGTGCGTGGGGAATACGTCCTTCCTGCACTTCTTGTATCAGCCTTTGTTTGGCTACCTCTTGGCCTATTATGTCCTTGAAACTGAACACGGGTTAATTAGTTATAAGTTATTACTTGTGACACTGCCAGTTGTCAATTGTCAACTGTTGATTGTCCATTGTTTAGTAGATTTGTTTGGCTACTTCCCTGATGCTGTCTGTGGCTCCTACCGAGTAGAAGTGGAGGCTTGGGACGCCATGGGCTATCAGCTCTTTGCACTGCTGCACGCACCATTCGATACCCACTTGCTGAGCTTCCGCATCGGTGTTGCACTTCAGAACCTCTTGGGTCAGTTCCTCGGGCAAATCTACTTTGAACGTCTTGGGTATCATGCTGAGTTGTGACAACTTCTTGAAGGGCTTGATGCCCGGGATAATCGGGATGGTGACACCGGCTTGACGGGCACGTTCCACGAAGTCGAAATATTTCCGGTTGTCGTAGAAGAGCTGGGTCACGGCATACTCTGCACCCATTTCCATTTTCTTCTTTAGCCAGTAGATGTCTGTATCGATGTTGGGAGCTTCTTCATGTTTTTCCGGATAGCAGGCCACACCGTATGAAAACGGGGTATTGGTAACTTTCATCTCGGAGCCGTCCACAAAAATACCTTTATTGAAGTTGTTGATTTGCTCTTGTAGTTCGACGGCGTGGTGGTAACCGTTGCCCACGGGGATAAAAGAGGATTCGTGCTTTGCCTTGTCGCCACGAAGCACCAGCAGGTCGGTGATGCCGAGGAATTGCAGGTCGAGCAGCACGTACTCCGTCTCTTCGCGGGTGAAGCCGCTGCAAAGGATGTGCGGCACCATGGTGATGTTGTACTTGTTCTGGATGGCTGCAGCTACGGATACGGTTCCCGGACGGCGGCGCAGGCGGTTGCGCTGGAACAGTCCGTTGCCGAGGTCTTTGTACACGTACTCGCTGCGGTGCGTGGTGATGTTGATGTATTTGGGGTCGAATTCCCGTAACGTATCTATGGTTTGATACAGCTTTTCGATGCCCGTACCTTTCAGTGGTGGCAATATTTCAAAGGAAAAAGCTGTTTTTTCGTTACTGTTTATCAGGTCGATTACTCTCATTTCTCTTTCGTTATCTTTGTCCGATTGGCAAAAATCTTGCACATTGGGAACAAAAATACAAAAAAGAAATGAGAAATGCCGAAATTGCCGGCTATTCTTTTATACAGCGGATGGAAAGAGCTTTATAGTAGGGCTTACCGGTGACATGGGCAGTGCTTGATACAAACTCGTCGCTTTCGCCGAGAAAATAAATGGTGCTTTCCGAAAGGGTATGCTTTGTATGATCCCAACTCCAAAAGGCGGTCATTTTATTGGGGCTGTTGTGTCCTTTGTTGTACCACATTCCTACCGGGAAAGCATTGAACCGGGTATGGTTGTTGACGGGGGCAACTTCACCGGATACCATTGCCTGCCATTCTCCTGCTTTTAGTATGGAGGCATCGTTGCCGGTGTAGTTTTTCAGCTGTTCCCAGTCTGCATCCGATGGAATTTTCCAGCCCTCGGGAGCCAGCTCTCCTGCCAGTATGGATTCTCCATTGTAAAAATAAATGTCATATTTGTCCGGCTTGTAATATCCGGCTTTGTCTGTTCCCAAGTCACTCTGTTTTTTCAAGGGAGCTCCGTCACGGTAGGTGGTGGCATGGAGCTCTTTACCCATCCAGTATTGGGCTCCAATCTTGACAATGGGGTATTCGGTAGACACTCCTTTTCTGATGTCTCGAAGGGTGTAGCATGCCACATTCACTTTGATGGCGTTTTCCGGTTTATCCAGAAGTAGCTTATGGTTATTGTCTATATAGAGCTTGTCTATGCCGGTATATTCCCCTTTAGTGTAGGTAAATCCATAGTCGTCTGTATTCCAGCTTATTCTTCCTCCGCAGATGGTGTCTTTACGGTCTGCAAGCTGTAGGATGACTCCATTGCTCAGGTCGGTCTTTTCATTTTCGCCTATGGGATAGGCTATAACGGCTCTGGAAGTCAATGACGCTGATTTGAGATATTCCTTGCAGACTTCTGCAATGGGTATCCCTTCGTGATAAATTCTGTACACATTTGAAAGAGAAAAGGAGAGAGCGGAGATATGTATGGCAGTGTAATCTTCCATATTGTCGGTGTCGATGGGAGGGAGGCTGCTCCATTCCTTGATTTTTCCGGCAAAACTGCTCAGTACGTTGCTGTTGCTCTGCATGGCTGATATGTTAATGATACATTGCGTGCTGCTACTCATTTCCACTTCGGGTATTGCACAACTGTATATACGTCCGCTCCACTCCATAATGAAGGATTGCTTGCCATCATTTATCGTTTGGGGTATGATGATGAATTCCTTGCCGGTAAGTTTGTTGTCTTTGACGCTCCATTCGCCGGAGGCTATGATGTCTTGTGTCCCCGTAAGATTACTGAAAGTCCCGTCTTCCAGATTATAATCGGCCGAGGTCTTGAGCCCGGTTGCGATGATACGCGGATTGGCTTTCAGCAAATCATTGGCAGAGTTGCTTGCGTCGGGTGTCAGAGAGATTGCCAGTTTGGACAGCTTGTGTTGGAACTCCAGGGTTACAGATTTGGTTTTACTGGTGATTCCTTGCGCTTTAGCTACCAAGAAGTCACTTTGTGCGCGGTTTTTCTCATTACTCTGGTCTATCTGCACAGATACGGGAAGAACGGGTGTACCGGCAGCTACCCCTTCGGTTTGGTAAGGGTGGTAACTGATAAAGTCCAGTGACACATCTCCTTCCGGATAGAATACTGTCTTTTTGGGAACCAGTGTGGAGCCTTCCGTATATTCCAGGGCCAGATTGTCAATATACCGTTTTCCCTTGATGGAGCCGGAGGAAGTGGTTGCAAACAAGCCCATTCTGTCTCCTTTTTCAAAGGCGGTGCTTGTGACCTTGGTACTGGCCTTTTCCATTTTGATAGAGAACGTGATAGGTGTCGTCCCTTCCTCGATTTCCGCTTCTGATTCTTCGTCAATCCGGTTCACACAAGCTGTATTCCCTAAGGACATGCAGCAGAATAAAGAGGCAGCCAAGACTCCTCTTGCAAGAATAAGTTTTTTCATTGTATTATTATTGTGGGGCAACGGTTTTTCCGCTTTCCCAATTATACTCAATGAACCTTGTCTTAAAAATATGGATTTAGCAGAGCTATAACCGGTATGGAAAAGTCTTTTACGCTTTTGGATGCTAATTATCAGTATCACGCTTGATGCCGCAGTGCTTTTTAATCTTATTTTTTAATAACTTTTAATAGGTTTCGGGTACAAATGTAATTAAACGTGTTAAATGAAGAGGGATAAATCAATAAAACTTTTATAATTTATTTATCACACTCTGATTTTTTGCCTAACTTTACACGCTAAAATCGTAGACAATAATAAGTTAAACCATAGATATAAACTCATGCCTTTAAATTTACCCGATAAACTACCCGCTATCGAGTTGCTGAAAGAGGAGAATATATTTGTCATTGACAATTCCCGGGCAACCCAGCAGGATATCCGTCCGCTGCGTATCGTGATTCTGAACTTGATGCCGCTAAAGATTACAACGGAAACGGACCTGGTGCGTCTGCTTTCCAATACTCCGCTTCAGGTGGAGATTTCGTTCATGAAGATTAAGAGCCACACGTCCAAGAATACACCGATAGAACACATGAAAACGTTCTATACGGATTTCGACAAGATGCGCGGTGAGAAGTACGATGGTATGATTATCACCGGTGCTCCTGTAGAGCAGATGGATTTTGAGGAGGTGACTTATTGGGATGAGATTACTGAAATCTTCGACTGGGCGCGTACGCATGTCACCTCTACGCTCTACATCTGCTGGGCGGCGCAGGCAGGGCTCTATCATCATTATGGAGTGCCGAAGTATGCACTGGATAAGAAGATGTTCGGTATCTTTGAACATCGTACCTTGCAACCGTTGCATCCCATTTTCCGTGGATTTGATGATATGTTCTATGTGCCGCATAGCCGCCACACGGAAGTGCGCCGGGAAGATATACAGAAGGTTCCGGAATTGACGCTGCTTTCCGAGTCGGAGGATGCTGGTGTATATATGGCGGTGGCCCGTGGAGGGCGTGAGTTCTTCGTGACCGGCCATTCGGAATACTCCCCGCTGACATTGGATACAGAGTATCGCCGTGACTTGAATAAGGGCCTGCCCATTGAGATACCCCGTAACTACTATGTGGACGATGACCCGGACAAAGGAGTGCTGGTGCGTTGGCGTGCCCATGCCAATCTGTTGTTCTCCAATTGGCTGAATTATTTTGTATATCAGGAGACGCCGTATAATATTAATGAAATAGGGTGAGTTACTCGTAACTAAACGATGATAAAGCAACGTAAAATAGAGCTGCTGGCTCCTGCCAAGAATTTGGAGTGTGGCATAGAAGCAGTGAATCATGGGGCAGATGCGGTATACATCGGTGCACCCAAGTTCGGTGCGCGTGCGGCTGCTGTCAACTCTTTGGAGGATATTGCCGCTTTGGTGGAGCATGCCCATCTGTATAATGCCCGTATCTATGTCACGGTCAATACCATTCTGAAAGAAGAAGAGCTTGCCGAAACGGAGAGGATGATTTGGGAGCTGTACCGCATCGGTGTGGATGCACTGATTGTACAGGATATGGGGATTACGCGGTTGAATTTGCCGCCCATTCCGTTGCATGGCAGTACGCAGATGGATAACCGTACGCCGGAGAAAGTACGTTTCCTTGCCGATGCCGGTTTCCGTCAGGTGGTGTTGGCACGCGAACTTTCTTTGCAGGAGATACGCGGTATCCATGAGGCGTGTCCCGACGTGCCGCTCGAAGTCTTTGTACACGGGGCTCTTTGCGTCAGTTATAGCGGGCAGTGCTATGTCAGCCAGGCTTGTTTCGGACGGAGTGCCAACCGGGGGGAATGTGCGCAATTCTGCCGTTTACCCTTCAGTCTGGTAGATGCCGATGGCAAGACCATTGTGCGTAATAAGCATCTGCTTTCTTTGAAAGACCTCAACCAAAGTGAGGTGTTGGAAGAACTGCTGGACGCCGGAGCCACTTCACTGAAGATAGAAGGCCGCTTGAAGGATGTGTCGTACGTGAAGAATGTGACGGCGGCTTATCGCAAAAAACTCGATACCATTTTTGCCCGTCGCAAGGAATATACCCGTGCTTCTTCGGGTACTTGCCATTTCGACTTCCAACCGCAGCTTGACAAGAGCTTCAGCCGTGGCTTCACGCATTACTTCCTGCAAGGCAGGGGAGGGGAAATCACTTCATTCGATACGCCCAAATCTTTAGGAGAGGAGATGGGAACTTTAAAGGAACAGCGCGGCGGATATGTTACGGTGGCAGGCGTGAAGCCTTTTCACAACGGAGACGGCGTTTGCTTTTTGGACGAGCAAGGACGTTTGCAGGGCTTCCGTATCAACCGGGTGGATGGTAACAAGCTCTATCCGGCAGGGGAAGTGCCCCGTATCAAACCCCGTACCCGACTTTATCGTAACTTCGACCAGGAGTTTGAACGTATTCTTACCCGCAAATCCTCCGAACGTAAAATCGGTGTTTTTTGGGAGTTGTCAGATACTTCTTTCGGGTTTAGCCTGACGGCTGCGGACGAGGATGATAACCGCGTGACGCTCTCTTTCCCTTATCCGAAAGAGTTGGCACGTACACCGCAGGCGGATAATCTGCGTAATCAGTTGGGCAAGTTGGGGAATACTCCTTTTGAGATAGCCGGACATTTGTCTGAAGAGGCATCGGGCGTCAGGCTCAATCTTTCTGCGAACTGGTTCCTTCCTGCTTCTGTGGTGGCGGACTGGCGCCGGCAGGTGATAGATAAGCTGATTGCGGCTCGGCGTGTTACTTATCGTCGTGAGCTGGCTGTCTGGAAACCGACCAGCCATGCTTTCCCGGCTACTTCGCTGACCTATCTGGGTAATGTGATGAACGGTGCTGCCCGGAGTTTCTACCGTGAGCACGGGCTGTCGTCCATAGCACCTGCTTACGAGGCACAAGCGGTTCCGGATGCTGTACTCATGTTCTGCAAACATTGCCTGCGTTTCAGTATGGGATGGTGTCCCACCTATCAGAAAGGACATTCTCCTTATAGGGAACCTTATTATTTGGTTGGGACGGACGGCAAGCGTTTCCGCTTGTCTTTTGATTGCAAGAATTGCCAGATGAAAGTCATTGCTCATGAAGAGCCGCTTTAATGAAGGATGAAGAATGAGGAATTACTAATAAAGACTTGAAAATGAGGAGTGAGGAACGGGCACATAATGAAAGGCTGGCAAATGACCGGTACCGGGAAGCGGGCAGGGACAAACATCCTTTGCGTTCACTGCGTTCCCTCCTATTCTGCATTCTTTATTTTTCATGCTTCATTGCTTTAGTTTCCTGCCATTATTCCCGTCCTAATCTTGAAGATGAACATCTGTCTAAGGAGACGCGTGATTCGCTGGCCTATCTTTTTGAGCGGCATTATACTTGGAATACCAATCTGGAAGTGCTGGCAGATTCTGTGAATTTGGCTTGTCTGCCCGTGAAGGACTGCTATAATATGCTTTATCGGGGAGACCGCGTGGTGGTTGCCGAGTTCGCCATCCATCCTGCCGACAGTGTGGATAGTGTATGGGTGAAGCTTGCCCATTCGCAGGAAGTGCAGGGTTGGTTGCGGGAGTCCGAAATGATGCATGCCTTTGTTCCTACAGACAGCATTTCGCAGGCCATCTACTTGTTCAGTGATACCCATGCCTCTTATTTTATCATTATTTTTGCCTTGTTTGTGGCAGTCTGGCTGTTCCGGGCTTTTCGGCGCAAGCAGTTGAGGATGGTGTACTTTAATGATATAGACAGTCTCTATCCGTTGTTGCTATGTCTGCTGATGGCGTTCTGTGCCACTATTTACGAATCTATACAAGTGTTTGCGCCGGAGACGTGGCAACACTTCTATTTTAATCCTACCTTGTCGCCGTTCAAGGTACCGCTTGTGCTTTCTGCTTTTCTGATGGGTATCTGGCTGTTTATAGTGGTGTTGCTGGCGGTACTCGACGATTTGTTTCGCCAGTTAAGTCCGGCGGCGGCCGTATTCTATCTGTTGGGGCTGGCCTCCTGCTGCATCTTCTGTTATTTTTTCTTTATCCTGACTACATCTATCTACGTCGGATACTTGTTTTTGACCGCTTTTGTATGGGTATTCCTCAAAAGGCTTCGCATTTCGCTGCTGGCTTCACGCTATCGTTGCGGCAGATGCGGGCAGAAACTGAGGGAGAAGGGAGTCTGCCCACATTGCGGAGCTATCAATGAATAAAAAAGCTTTGTAACTTTTCCATATTCAGTAGGAAAATGTAACTTTGTAGTTGAACTTTTAAAAGGAGGAATTGATTATGAGTAGTTTGGAGTTGGAAGCCGGAAAATTGGAGTTGATTCGTGAGATAGTCAATATCAATAGCAGTACTGCATTGGAGAGCCTCAGAAAATATATGAAGGAGGTTTTGAATAAGAATAGTCATTCCATTCCGACAGCGGCAGATAGCAAATTGCTGACTAAGCGTATGCTTGCAAAGTATGCCGGTAGTTGGAAGGACAATCGTGATTCTGATGAAATCAATGATGATATATATGCATCACGCCTTTCTCGAAAAGAAGAAAACTTTAGCCCCTTTGACGAATGAAACGATATTTGCTTGATCTAATATTTGTGTTCACTTCATGCGTCAGAAATTTGGAGTAGACGAACATATTGAAAAGGTGGGCTGGGAACATTGTTGCATTTCGGAGGTTACGGTAGCAGAGTTGTTGTTCGGTGCAGAGCGAAGTAATAATGTGGAGAGAAACTTGCAGCTTGTTACTGATTTCTGCCAAGATATCAAGGTAATACCTTTGTCCTCGGCTTTATGTTGTTATGCCTGGAGTAAGGCTGCCTTATATAGTCAAGGAACTCCCATTGAGGATTTGGACTTATTTATAGGATGTACAGCGGTGGCTAACCAAATGATAATGGTTACTGAAAACAAGAAACATCTGGAAAGAATACCTAATATTGAAATTGAAAACTGGGTACATAGAGGATAACTTCTCCTCTGTCAGATAGAAACATAGAAACGGTCGTTCGGGTATGCAATGTGTAAGTACCCGAACGACCGTTTCTATTTTCCTTTACTTTCGGAGGGACAAAGCTCTCCAATCAGAACCTGCACCTCAACTCTATTCCCGCCTGCACAGGCCGTCCTTTCTGCATAAATCCGTTCCCCATACTCTCAAAATAGAACGAAGCATACTCTTTGTCCAGTGCATTGCGCACCCAGAAATCAATCTGTCCATGTCCTTTCTGGAAGCTGATACGTCCGTTCAGCGTGCCGTAGAAGGCTTGGCTCACGGTATTCTTCTCGGTCCAGTAGATGCACCCGGCACCGGTGTAGTTGGCGTTCAGCTGGATGCGGTCCAGCCAGTGCCCCGGACGGATGCGGAAGATGTACTGACCGCCCACGTTCATGGTATGCTTGGGAACAAAGGGTACGTACTTGCCGTTGTAGCTGATTTCCTGAAGCTCCCCATTCACTTTCTCGTTGGTGATGTAATCCTTAAAGGTGGCATAGGTATAACCATAACTTGCATTCAGCGTGAAGTCTGTAGCAACGGCAGCCGTCAAGGCAACCTCTGCCCCCTGGCTGCGGCTTTTGCCGGCATTTGCCGTTTCGCGTCCCAGTCCGCTTGGGGCGAAGCGTGAAATCTGCTGGTCGCGGGTTTCCAGCCAGAAGATGGCGGCGTCGGCATGCAGACGTCCGTCCAGCAGATTCAAGTGTGTTCCTATTTCGTAGTTCCAGGTCTGTTCGGGCTTGTAGACGGTGGCGGATTTTGCATCCGGATTCTCTCCCGCATCGGGGAAGTATTTGCCCACCAGCTCTTTGTAGGCATCCGGCACGTTGGGCATAATCGCCTCTTTGCTTTGCCGCATCATGTCATTCTTCAAACTGGATTGCAGCAGGTCGGAGAACATCTGCACGTTGTAGCCTCCCGAACGGTAACCTTTGCTGACCGTTGCATACACATTTCCTCTGTTTCGCGCAAAGTCATACTGCAAAGCAAACTTGGGCAACAGCTGAAGATAATCCTTATCAATGTTTCCTTGGTAGCGCGACTCTACGGTCAGCGCCGTCTCCGGCATCATCTCTATTTCGCGGATGACGACGTCGCCCCGCTTCATTTCTCCCTTGATGCCCACCTTGTAGTCCAGGCTGGTGCCGGAGTTGTAATCCATCTTCATACGCTCATAATCCAGGCGTAACCCGGCAGTGAACGACACTCCTTTCAGCCCGAATAAATCTCTGAAGGTGGATTGATGAAAGAGTGCCCCATTCAGCAGCGGAGTGTCGAAACTGCCCCCGATGGGCATGGTCCGGCTGCTGATGCCCAGTGAGGGCAGGATATTCATGCTCATGGACGGTCCCATCTCTACTTGTATTTGCGATGGGATGACACTGCCCAACATCTGGTTCAGCATCCCCATTCCGGCTTCCCTGAAAGTGACGGGAGCTTCCGTATTCAGCCATTGGTAGAAGCCGAAGGCGCCGGTGGTCCATTGCCAGCGGCTGCCGCTTTTACTCTTCAAGATGATTTCCTCGCTCAGTGCGTGGGAGCGTTGTTTCTGTTGCAGGGTATAGATGTCGTTGGCGGTGAAGTCTTGGTCTATGTCCATGCAGTCCTTTAGAAACTGGTAGCCGGTGACCATGCTCAACGTGAAGTGCTGTGCCTGGTATTCCAGGTTCAGACCCGTGTTCAGCAGGTTGCGGTAGTAGTTGCTACGGGCGTTATTGGAGATTTTTCCGATGTAGGGCTTCAGCGGCTCGCTCTGTGCTTCGGGGGCCAGGCTGCCTTGGTAGAAATACGGGTAGCCACCCTGGTCGCTGTATTCGTAGTTGATGTTTAGGTCCACCTTCCAGTTGTCCGAGGGGAGGTAGATGGCGCGGATGCGTCCGCCTGCCGATTGCCCCTTGTCCGCTTTCTCGTCCCTCACCGTGTTGCGGAAGAATCCTCCTTGATAATCGTAAAAACCTCCGGTGGAAAAGGCGAACCGTTCCGAAAGGCGGTGATAGTGGGTCAGCGAGGTATTATAGGCATTGTACGTACCTGCCCCCATGCGGAAGTCCGTCCCCTGGTAGGAGAAGGGCGATTTGGTGTGCACCTTAATCAATCCGCCCATGGCATTGCGCCCGTAGAGCGTGCCCTGCGGACCGCGTAGCACGTCGATGCGCTCTACGTCGGCATAGCTGAAGTCGAAGGCTGACTTGTCTATATAAGGTATATTGTCTACATAAAGTCCTACGGAGGGAGTGTTGATGCGCGAGCCGATGCCGCGGATATAGACTGCCGAAGTCAGTCGCGAGCCGTAGTCGGGGATAAACATATTGGGCACTACGGATGTCAGATTCTTGATGGAGTTCACCTGTGCGTTCTGCATGTCCTGCTGCGAAAGCAGGGTGACGGCGGCGGGCTGCTCGCGCAGTTTCCGGTTTTCTTTGGGGGCGGCAATGACGGTTATTTCCTCTACATCCACCACTTTCAAGGTGTCTGCCTCTTCGGCAAGTACGTTGCCGGTTGCCAGGAGGCAGAAGATACCGGTCAAAATTCTATATCTATTCATAAACTGGTTTTTTAGCGCCTGCAAAGTAAAGGGATTCTTGCGGAAGGGACAATCCTCATTTATTAGGATTTCGTTCCTGGAGTGCTAATCTTAAATCGTTCCATCATGCGGAAAATATCGTTCCTCCGTGGGGTAAAAATCGTTCCACCATGGTGGAACGATTTTTACCCCACGGAGGAACGATTAGATGTTAGCACATTAGCACACTAATTGGGGCGAAGTTTTTCTGAAAAGACTTCGCTTCTGATGTATCCGGTTGTAGGATTATATTCTGTCCGCTTCCACATATCCGTGCATCACGGCATAGATAGTCAGCCCGGACACGGACTTGATACCCAGCTTCTCGGTGATATTCTTGCGGTGTGAGATGACGGTGGTCAGGCTGATGTTCAGTTTGTCGGCAATCTCCTTGTTGATGAGACCTTTGGTAATCAGCACCAGCACTTCTATTTCGCGGGCGGAAAGGTCGTGCCCGGCGGCTGTATTTATTGCCATATCCGAGTGTCTGGCGGGTGCCGGCTTTCCGTGGTTTTGTCTGTATTGGTTTCCGTATTGGCGCAGCTGCAGAATGTTTTTTGCCAGATTTTGTTCGTCCTGATAGATGTTTAGCGTCGGCATGCCCGACAGTTGGGGGACGGTTTCACCATTGACCAGCACAATGGTTTTGGGCTTGCGCTCCAGAAAGAAAGCGGTATGCTCGAAGTAAATCTGTGAAGAGATGAAATAATGTACATACATGTCAGGCGTATCATCCATCAGTTCGCCAAAGGAACGGAAAGAGCGGATGATGGCTGTCGGGATGATTTCCTCCAGCAAGTTCTGCAGTCCCAGACAGGAGAGGGTGTTGGAGTCGACGATTGCTATTTCAGGAGTCATTCTCGTTTTTTTGTTTCTGCAAAAATACGGATTATTTTTTAGGGTTTGTCTGTGCGGGACTGCAAAATGAAAAATTCTCCTATGCAGAACTATTCTCCCTCTCCTTTTGGGGAACGGGGAGTGTCTCCTTTCGCATATTGGCTGGGGCTGACATTGAAATATTTCTTAAAGACTTCCCGGAAGTATTTCCCATCGCAGAAACCGGTTCTTTCTGCTACTTCAGTCACGGAATATTTCCCTTCTTTCAACAGCTCGGCAGCATGTTTCAAACGGATATTCCGTACGAAATCTGCCGGTGCCTGGCCGGTCAGCGCTTTCAGTTTACTGTAGAAGCTGGTACGGCTCATGTTCAGGAGCGAGCACAATACGTCTACTGTGAAATCGGGATTATCCATGTTCTCCTCGATATGTCTCTTTACATTCGACATGAATTTCCAGTCGAGACTGTTGGAGCAAGTGGTAGTTGTGGAGGGCTCTTCTTCTGTATTGATTTCCAAATCCGCATATCTCTTGCGCAGCAATGCGCGGTTGGCAAGCAGGTTGGCAATGCTGGCTTTCAGTATGTTTATGCTGAAAGGTTTTACAATATATTCGTCCGCACCGATATGGAGTCCTTCGAGAATGTTCTTTTCATCTCCCAGTGCCGTCAGCAGTACTACCGGGATGTGGGATGTTTCAATATCGTTCTTGATGGCGATGCATAATTCGTCGCCTCGCATTTCCGGCATCATGATGTCGGAAAGAATCAGTCCCGGCCAGAATTGTTTTACAATGGTCAGCGCTTCCTTGCCGTTGTTGCATACTTGTACATTGTAAATCGGAGAGAACGACTGGAAGAGATAGTTGCGCAGCTCGTCATTGTCTTCTACAATCAAGATGCGATGCAGTTTGTCATTGTCTTCAGTCCGGAGTTCTCCGGCAAGTTTCAAAGGAACGGTGGGGACATCCGGTTCATAGAAGGTCTTCTTATCCTTAACGGACAGAGTGAAGTTCTTGAACTGTTCTTTCTCTTTGGGAAGGATGATTCTGACAGTACTGCCTTGGCATTCGGTGCTCTCAATGTATATTTTTCCATTGTGCAGGCTTACCAGCTTCCGCACCAGCATCAGACCGATACCGCTTCCCGTTATTTTGGAGTTGATGGCATTTGTTCCACGGAAGTGCATCTTGAACAGTTTTCTTTGTTCTTTGGCGGGAATTCCTATTCCATTATCTTTGACTTCTAGTCTCCAGGAGCTTTTCATGTCATAAACAGAAATGAGTATATCGCCATTTTGGGGAGTATACTTCAGAGCATTGGATATGACATTTTCCAGGATAGAGTCCATCTTCTCTTTGTCGAACCATACATTCATGTAGCTGAAATTGCTTTCGTATCTGAAAGTGATATGTTTTATGGTGGCATAGGTCTGGAAATTGTTGTATATCTCCTTGATGTAAGTATTCAATTCATATTCTGCTATGTACAGATGAGGGGAATATACTTCTGCCCGTTCAAAGTTTATCAGATTGGTAGTCATGCGCAGGAGGGAGTTGACATTTCTCAGTGCCATGTGCATATTGTTGGTCTCGGCTTCGTTCAGTGTCTTGTTTTCAAGCATTTCTTCCAGAGGTGCCTTTATCAGTGTCAATGGCGTGCGGATATCATGCGCGGTATTGACAAAGAAACGGGTTTTCTCATCGGATATCTTTTTCTGTTTTCTCAGTGCCATGACACGGAAACCGACAACGGACATCAGTACTGTCAGCAGGACATAGCAGGCTATGGCCCAAAAACTGAACCAGACGGGGCGCGCAATGCTGATGTCGATGCTTCGCTCTTCAAAATAAAGATAAGGCTCTTCCTTGGATACCGCCCGTATGTAAAGTTTGTAATCGCCCGAGGCAAGGTTGGTGAAGCGGAGATGCCCTTCTTCACCCAGGCGGTTCCAGTCATCGTAAAAGCCTTCCAGCTTCCAGTAGAAAGTGACATTGTCCGGCGCGTCATAATTGATGGATGAAATACTGAGGGAAAAAGTGTTCTGGTTATATTTCAGCTTTAACCGGTCTGTCTGGTTGATGTTTTCCTTCAAGGGGGAATTCGGACTGCCGGGAAAGACTGTCTGATAGAGTATCTGAAAATCGCTGAGTATCATAGGAGAGTAGATGTACTTGGGCAAACGGGTTCCTTCGGGAAACTCGATGGCTCCGTCTGTGCTGCCAAAGACAAAACCCTTGTTCTTGCGTAGCGTTCCGGAAGAGGCACTGAAGCAGGAGGACATCAGCCCTTGCTCTTTAGTCCAGTTGTGGAATGTCTTCTCCGTAGGGTGGAAACAGCTGATTCCGTTTTCGGTACTCATCAGGATATGCCCGTCCGACTCGGGGAGTATGGTGTAGATGTTGTTTGAAATCAAGGCACAATTGTCCTTGTGATAATGCTTGAACGTACTGTCCTTTGCGTTGTAGACAACCACTCCGGAGCCGTTTGTTCCTATATATAGAGAGAGGTCTTCCGCTTGGTAAAGTGTGTTGATGTAGGTCGTCTCTTCCTGCAAGGCGACATATTGGAATCTACCCGACTCTTTGTCCAGCAGATACAGTCCGGCACTTGTCCCAATCCACATGTGTCCGTCGTCCTTTTCTGTAATGGCGGTGACGGAATTTATTCCGGGATACAGACGGACGGAATTCAGGGACAAATCGAAGCACTTCAGATTATAGAACCCTCCGGACCAGATATATCCTTTGGAGTCTTTTACAATGTCGCGGATATACTTGTCAGGACGAATGTTGTCCGGATTGAGCAGGTAAGGGGAGAAATATTCTACCGAGAGTGTCCTTTTATTTATTTTGTATACTCCCGTTTAGTAGATGACAAAATTTAAATTTATGCTGTTAAACATTTAATTTTCAAGTGATTAAATTTGCAAAAGTCCCTGAAATTTAGTAATTTAAAGGAAAAGTTTGGCGACTTTTCTCCATGAAAACTACTAATTCCAAGGACTTGGTCAAAGTTAACCAAATCCTCCCGATTATGCAAGAGCACTTTGGACAAAGTATGAATCTGGCACGCATAAAACTTATGGCGTTGCTGCTCCACGCACTCTGTGTTGTGCAGACTGTCAGCCTCCACAAACTGGCAGACGCGATGCCTACGGCTGTCGACAAGGATTCCAACCTCAGACGGCTCCAAAGATTCTTTGCCAAGTATGTTCTTGACCTTGATATCATAGCGCGTATGATTTTCTCGCTGCTTCCTGTCAAGGCCGGTCTTGTGCTCAGGATGGATCGCACCAACTGGAAGTTCGGAGAGTTCAATATCAATATTCTTATGTTGGGCATCACCTATAAAGGGATTGCCTTCCCCTTGATATTCAGTCTTCTCCCTAAACGTGGCAACTCCAGCTGGAACGAACGCAGGAAGATTATGGAACGTTTTATCCGTCTTTTCGGAGCAGAATGCATCGACAGTCTTGTGGCAGACCGCGAGTTCATCGGAAAGGAATGGACAGGGTGGCTCAACAGCCGTCGCATACGGTATTACATCCGGATACGTCAGAACTTCTGGATTGTCAAGCCATCCACCGGTGAGAGAATCCGCGCCTGGTGGCTGTTCAATGATCTGAAGGTCGGTCAGGAGAAATTCTTCCATAAGCTTTTTTTCTTCACAAAGGCGAGTATGTCTATCTTGCCGGCAGCCGAATCAAAAACTCCGATGGAGTTCCGGAATTGCAGATTCTCATATGCTTCAACCGGCCCGAGGGTGCGATTTTGACATACAAAAAGCGTTGGGAGATAGAAACGGCCTTCAGAGCCATGAAATCTTCCGGCTTCAACATCGAGGACACCCATATGCGTGATATGGAGCGCATCGCACGTCTGTTTGCGATGGTATGCATGGCTCTTGTATGGGCGTATCTCGTTGGTGAACATAAAGATATAAATATTAAACCGATAAGGATTCTGAAACATGGAAGAAAGGCAAAGTCGCTTGTCAAGTATGGTTTGGAGGAGATTGCGACCATACTTCTGCGTCCGGCTTATACTCCTAAATTCGATGTTTTCAAATTTTTGTCATGTACTTAAATGCGTAATGAAGATGTGATTCTTGTTTTTCAGTTGATGGTCGAAGGAGCTCAGGAATGAATGCCACTGCCCGGTTTTCGATTGATAAAGGCTGATTCCGTTACTTGTTCCGAACCATAGGTCTCCGTCACTGTCTTCAATGACAGAGTGTACCTGGTCGTTGACCAGCGATTGTCTGTTTCCGATAGAATGCTTTATCCAGTTGTAGCTTTTGTACCGGTTGTCTATAATGGTAATTCCTTCCGGGTAGTTGGCTATCCATATCCGCTTTTCTTCATCAATATAAATGTCATTGATGTTATTGCTGTTCATCTCATTGTGGCTTTTGTAGCTGGAGACGATGTACGGTTCCGAGATACACGAGTTCATGTTGATTTTGTGTATACCCATACCTTCTGTCGCTATCAATAGCTCTGTCTGGTTCAGAGGTTTGATTCGGGCAATGTTTACATCGCTCAAATCCGTATTGGAGTGTATAATCCGTTGTTGCCGTATGTCGTAGGCAAAGACTCCTTTTTCAAAAGTACCGATGAAAAGTCTTTGTGATTCTTGGTGGAAATAGAGTGAACTGATTTGGGCCTGGATTTTGTCAAGAGGTTCAAGAGGGACAATCTGCAATGTCTCATTTTCGAGTTTGACATATCGCAATCCCTTGTCGGTACCCATGAAGAAGTGGTTATTGTCCACTTGTTCGATACTTGTAATGCTGCTTTTCAGTTCATTGGACATTTGATGGACCTCTCCGGTTTGTGTGTCGTAGAGAGCGATGCTGTATCTGCTGCAGAGCCAAATCCTGTGATTGCAGTCCATATAGCCGTAGCTGATATTGACCGGTGTCTTGGGCAGTTTATATACTCTGTTGAACACATCGTGTTCTTGGTTGTATTGAAAAATGCGACCGGCTTTACCTATGACCCATAATTTCCCTTTCTCTTCAAAATATAGCCAACCGAGATGGATGGGGAAACTTGACTCTTTGTTTTCTTCTATTAATTTATAATGCTTGATGTCTTTTCCATTGTACCGGTCTATGCCTTCGTTGGTGAGGAACCACATGTAACCTACCGAATCCTTTTGAATGTCGAAGATTCTGCGGTTGCTCAATCCGTTTTCCACCCCTATGTATTTATATGTTTGCGCCGTAGCTATGAGAGGCAAAAGGAATAGAAAGCATACAATGTTTATGATGAACCTCATAATAAATACAATATAACAACATATATGTGATAATAGTTTACAAATTAAACGAGAAAAAGTGAAAAATCAAAATTTGGATGTAAATATTATAGCTTAATCAAAGAATGCCTTTGCCGCTTCCGCACATCGTTCGCCGTCAATTCCGGCAGAAACAATGCCTCCGGCATATCCGGCGCCTTCTCCGCAAGGGAACAATCCTTTTACGCGTACATGTTGCAGTGTCTCCTTGTCTCTTGTTATGCGTACCGGCGCCGAAGTACGGGTTTCCACTCCAATCATTGTCGCCTCGTTCGTCAAGAAACCACGGCTGTATTTCCCGAATAGCTGGAAACCTTTGCTCAGGCGTTCTGCAATGAAAGAGGGCATCCAGAAGTGGAGAGGTGAGGAAACCAGTCCCGGTGCATACGAAGTTTCCGGCAGGTCGTAACTCAGTTTTTTCTTAGTGAAGTCTGCCATTCTCTGTGCCGGTGCTGTCTGCTTCATATTGCCTTGTTGCCAGCAGAGGCGCTCCAGATACTCTTGAAAATACATCATGCTTAATTGGGAATTGACGGTTGGCAATTGACAATTAGCCGCGCTGTCGTGCTGCATAGAAATTGTAAATTGTAGATTGTCAATAGTAAATTGCTCTATGTCTTCCGGGCGTAGCTCTACCACCATTCCCGAATTGCTCCAACGGGAACCGCGGTTGCTGGGACTCATCCCGTTGACTACAATCTGCTCGGGACCGCTGGCGGCGGGCACAACGAAGCCGCCGGGACACATGCAAAAGCTATATACTCCTCGTCCGTCCACTTGGTTTACAAAACTATATTCGGCGGCAGGCAGATATTTTCCCCGTCCGTTCCGGTTGTGATATTGTATTTGGTCTATCAAGGTGGCAGGGTGTTCTAGTCGTACGCCTACGGCAATGCCTTTAGCTTCAATCTCTACATTGTTGGCGGCAAGCCAGCGGTATACGTCCCGGGCAGAGTGACCGGTGGCAAGTATCACCGGGCCAAGGAAAGTCTTGCCGGTATTTGTTTCAATGCCTTTGACTTCATCCTTCTCTATGAGTAGGGCGTCCATGCGTGTTTCGAAGTGGACTTCGCCACCACACTGGATGATAGTGTTCCGCATGTTTTCGATGACACGCGGCAGTTTGTCTGTACCTATGTGCGGATGTGCATCTACCAGAATGGAAGTGGAGGCTCCATGTTGGCAGAAGACGTTCAGAATCTTGTCTACATTGCCACGCTTCTTACTGCGTGTGTACAGCTTGCCATCCGAGTAAGCTCCGGCACCTCCCTCTCCGAAGCTGTAATTGGACTCCGGGTTGACGAGTTGCTGGCGGCTGATTTGCGCCAAGTCTTTCTTGCGTTCCCGTACGTCCTTTCCACGCTCCACAATGACGGGGCGCAGACCGAGCTCTATCAGTCGCAGGGCGGCGAAGAGTCCTCCGGGACCGGCGCCTACCACTACTACTTGGGGCTTTCCTTCTACATTATTATATAAGGTATGTTGATATTCGTCCTCTTTCGGCATTTCGTTCAGATATGCCCGTACGTTGAGGTTGATATAGATTGTCCGTTGGCGGGCATCGATACTGCGCTTCAAGATGCGCGTTGCTGTTATCTCCCGTGCATTCAGTCCTTTCTCATGTACTAAGTACTCTTTCAGGCGTTGCTCGTTTGCCGCTACTTCGGGCAATACGCGCAGTTGGTATTCTTGTATCATAATGATTATCCGAATAGGGCACGGAATGCTTCTTCCACCTTCCGTACCGGTATCAATTCCATTTTAATCTTCTTCGTGTTCAGTCCTTGCATATTATACTTGGGAAGTATGAATCGCTTGAATCCAAGTTTCTCTGCTTCTCCGATGCGCTGCTCTATGCGGTTCACTGGGCGGATTTCACCTGACAGACCTATTTCTCCCGCCATGCACACCTCCGGCTCTATGGCCGTGTCCATGTTGCTGGAGAGGATAGAGCTGATGACGGCAAGGTCTATTGCCGGGTCGTTCACTTTCAATCCGCCGGCAATGTTGAGAAAGACGTCTTTCTGTGCCAGCTTGAAGCCTACACGTTTTTCCAATACGGCCAGCAGCATATTCATGCGGCGGATGTCGAACCCTGTGGCAGAGCGTTGTGGGTTACCATATACGGCACTGCTGACCAATGCCTGCGTTTCGATGAGGAACGGTCTGATGCCTTCTATCGCGGAGGCGATGGCTATGCCGCTCATACCTTCATGGTCCTGGCTCAGCAGCAGTTCGGATGGGTTGCTCACCTGCCGTAATCCATCTTGCCGCATTTCGTAAATACCCAGTTCGGCAGTGCTTCCGAAGCGGTTCTTGATGCTACGCAGGATGCGGTACATGTAGTGCTGGTCACCCTCGAACTGGAGTACGGTATCCACGATATGTTCCAGTACCTTGGGGCCGGCTATGCTTCCTTCCTTATTGATATGCCCGATAAGGATGACCGCCGTATGCGTTTCCTTGGCAAAGCGCAGGATGGAGGCGGAACATTCCCGTACCTGGGCAATACTCCCCGGCGACGATTCAAGGGTTTCGGTAGAAATCGTCTGTATGGAGTCGATGATGACGATGTCCGGGCGGATGTTCTTGATATGGACGTAAATCTGTTCCAGGGAAGTTTCGCACACGATGAGGCAATCACTGGAAGCACTTGTCAAACGGTCGGCACGCAGTTTCAACTGACGGGTACTTTCTTCGCCGGAGACGTAGAGGATACGTTTTTCCGGTATACGGAGTACGGTTTGTAGCACCAGGGTGGATTTCCCGATGCCCGGTTCGCCGCCAATCAAAACAAGAGATCCTTGTACAAGACCACCACCTAGTACTCGGTTCAGTTCGGCATCATGGAGGTCAATGCGCGGTTCGTCATCGGCTACAATTTCATGGAGGGTTATGGGTTTGGCTTTGGCGGTCTCTATGCCCGATACGGGACGCTTGTTCACCACTTCTTTCCGTACCACCTCTTCCACATACGTGTTCCACATTCCGCACGACGGACACTTGCCTACCCATTTGGGAGAGTCTTGTCCGCAGTTGCTGCATACATAAACCGTCTTCTCTTTAGCCATAGTTGTGCATTCTCTTCTAAAATGATTGCCCAAAGGTACAATTTCGATGCAGGGCTTGCAGACTCCCATAGAGTTTTTTTATTTTTGTGAGTAGAAAACAATAACATGTTATAAAAGCCATGATAGAAGATATTCTTGCATACAACAAGCGTTTTGTAGCCGAGAAGGGGTATGAGAAATACATCACGAATAAATACCCGGATAAGAAGATTGCCATCCTCTCTTGTATGGATACCCGTTTGACCGCTTTACTGCCGGCAGCCTTGGGCATCAAGAACGGCGATGTGAAGATGATAAAGAATGCGGGTGGAATCATTTCACATCCGTTCGGTAGTGTCATTCGTAGCCTGATGGTGGCCATTTACGAGTTGGGCGTGACGGAAGTGATGGTTATTGCCCACTCCGATTGCGGTGCGTGCCACATGAGCAGCGCCCAGATGATAGAGCATATGAAGGCCCGGGGCATCAAGCAGGAGACGATTGATATGATTCGTTTCTGCGGAGTGGATTTCGAGTCTTGGCTGTATGGATTCGAAGATACGGAGAAATCGGTAAAAGGTACGGTGGAAGCTATTATCAATCATCCGCTGATACCGAATGATATCAATGTCAGCGGTTTCATAATAGATTCTGTGACGGGAGAATTGACCCCGGTGCAGTGATAGTTGTGCTTCACACGGTAATTTCCCCTGCCAGCGGTCGTCCCATCAGTTCGCGTATTTCGGCAGGTGGATAATCGTGCCCCAGAAGGAACATCAGCTTGGTTACGGCAGATTCCGTTGTGCTGTCATATCCGCAGACAACTCCTGCCTGCATCAGTTGGTAACCGGTTTCATAGCGCTCCATTTCAACAGTGCCGGCACTGCATTGGGTGACGTTGACAATGATGATGCCTTGTTCGCAGGCATCATGCAGGCGGCGTAGAAACCATTCCTTTCGGGGAGCGTTGCCGGAACCGTAGGTTTCGAGGACTACGGCCTTCAGTCCTTTAGTGGCAAGTATGGCTGCCACGACATTTTCCTGAATACCTGGAAAAAGCTTCAGTATGGCGATGTTGGTATCAAGCAGATAATGAGGCTCCAGTTCGTGGGGAGTGCCGTGCGTATGAATTTGCACATTATTATATTTAATATGTATACCGGCGGAAGCGAGTACCGGATAATTGAAGGAACGGAAAGCATTGAAGTTCTCCGCATTGATTTTGGTGGTACGGTTGCCGCGCATCAGGTGGTTTTCGAAGAAGATGCAGACTTCGGGTACGATGGGCTGTCCGTTGGAGTGGCGGTCGGTGGCTATTTCGATGCTGGTCAGCAGGTTTTCCTTGCCGTCTGTGCGGAGCACGCCAATGGGCAGTTGCGAGCCGGTTAGGATGACGGGCTTGTTCAGCCCTTCAAGCATGAAGCTGAGTGCAGAAGCTGTGTAGGCCATGGTGTCTGTGCCATGCAGGATGACGAAGCCTGTATATTGGTTGTAGTTGTTGCTGATGATGCGTACCAGTTTGCGCCAGGCATCGGGGTCCATGTCCGAGGAATCCATGGGCGGGTCGAATTGATAAGTGTCGATACGGAACGCAAATCTCTGAAGTTCGGGAACATGTTTCTGCAACTGCTCGAAGTTGAAGCTTTCCAGGGCGCCGGTTTCTGCATTCTCTATCATTCCGATAGTTCCACCGGTGTATATTAGCAAAACGGAAGTGTTTTCTGGGTTCATGCGCACTTTTCTTTCATGTTTTCCATGCAAATATAATGATATATATTGAGAATGATAGCAAAATGTTAGAAAAGAATAAACGGATATACAGAAAAAAGGTATGGAAAGTGTGAAAGTGTAAGCCGTAAGTTGTGCATATTTCTTGCCTTTTTAGAGGCTTTCTGTATTTTTATCGCAAAAAAGTCGCAAAAAGTGATAGATTGAATGTTTTTATTGTTACTTTTGCAACACTTATCATAAATGATAGAAACAAGAGACTATGAACAAGTACTATCAACATACAGTCACATCCATGTGGACCATGACCCTTAGGGGTTAGGGATAGTATTTTGTGTTTCTATGTGTTACACCATTTTCAAGCAGTTTTTCCATTTAATTAAAGTCAATGCAAGCCGTAGCAGCTTGTTTCCGACACATTGTATCAACCATCTCAACAATATAAAGAGAAATGAAAGTAATGAAATTCGGCGGAACGTCCGTAGGTTCCGTGAACAGTATTTTGAGCGTCAAGAGAATTGTAGAAGCAGTCGATGAACCGGTTATCGTGGTGGTGTCCGCATTGGGCGGCATCACGGACAAGTTGATAAACACCTCTAGAATGGCGGCAGCCGGTGATGCTTCTTACGAGAATGAGTTCCGGGAGATTGTCTATCGTCATGTGGAAATGATTAAGGAAGTGATTCCGGCAGGCGAGGCGCAGGTTGCCTTGCAACGCCAGATTGGTGAGCTGCTCAACGAGCTGAAGGACATCTTTCAGGGCATTTATCTGATAAAGGACCTTTCGCAGAAGACGTCCGATACGATTGTGAGCTATGGCGAACGTCTTTCATCTATCATCGTTGCCCAGTTGACGGGAGCGGAGTGGTTTGACTCACGCAAGTTTATCAAGACGGAAAAGAAGCATTCCAAGCATGTGCTGGATACGGAGCTGACAAATTCGTTGGTGCGCGAGACATTCAGTAGCCTGCCCAAACGCGTATTGGTTCCGGGTTTTATCTCCACAGACAAAATGACGGGAGAGGTAACGAACCTGGGTAGAGGTGGCTCTGACTATACGGCGGCAATCATTGCTGCTGCACTGGATGCCGACAGTCTGGAAATCTGGACGGATGTAGACGGATTCATGACAGCTGACCCGCGTGTGATTTCCAGGGCATACACTATCAATGAATTGAGCTATGTGGAAGCTACGGAGCTTTGTAACTTCGGTGCGAAAGTGGTCTATCCGCCTACAATCTATCCGGTTTGCCACAAGAATATCCCCATTCTGGTGAAGAATACCTTCAATCCGGAGGGTGTGGGAACTGTCATCAAGCGAGAGGTTTCCGACCCGCAAAGCAAGGCCATCAAGGGTATTTCATCCATCAATGATACGAGCCTAATTACAGTGCAAGGCCTTGGTATGGTAGGTGTCATCGGTGTGAACTACCGTATCTTCAAGGCGCTGGCAAAGAATGGCATCAGTGTGTTCCTTGTGTCGCAGGCTTCTTCGGAGAACAGTACGTCTATCGGTGTACGCAATGCGGATGCTGATCTGGCTTGCGAGGTGCTGAACGAGGAGTTTGCCAAAGAAATAGAGATGGGAGAAATTTCTCCTATTCAGGCAGAAAAGAACCTGGCTACCGTGGCCATCGTAGGCGAGAACATGAAGCATACACCGGGTATTGCCGGAAAGCTGTTCGGTACGTTGGGGCGTAACGGTATCAATGTGATTGCTTGTGCGCAGGGTGCTTCGGAAACCAACATCTCGTTTGTAGTGGACAGCAAATCATTGCGCAAATCGCTGAATGTCATCCATGATTCTTTCTTCTTGTCGGAATATCAGGTACTGAATCTTTTTATCTGCGGCATAGGAACCGTAGGCGGCAGCTTGATAGAGCAAATCCACAGCCAGCGCCAGAAGCTGATGCAGGAGAACGGCCTGCAGCTGAATGTAGTGGGCATTGCCGATGCAAACAAAGCCATGTTCAGCCGCGAAGGTTTCGATTTGGGACGTTTTCGTGAAGAACTGCAGGAGAAGGGAAAGGACAGCTCTCTGGAAACGCTGCGTAATGAGATTATCGGTATGAACATCTTTAACTCTGTCTTTGTGGACTGTACGGCAAGTGCAGGCGTGGCTTCCCTTTACAAGGACTTGCTGCTGCACAATGTTTCGGTAGTGGCTGCTAACAAGATTGCTGCTTCTTCCGAATACGAGAACTACCGTGAACTGAAACAGATTGCCCGCCAACGCGGTGTGAAGTACTTGTTTGAAACCAATGTAGGCGCCGGACTCCCCATCATCAATACCATTAACGACCTTATCCATAGCGGTGATAAGATATTGAAGATTGAAGCCGTGCTGAGCGGTACGTTGAACTATATCTTCAATAAAATCAGTGCCGACATTCCTTTCAGCAAGACCATTAAGATGGCGCAGGAGGAACGTTACTCCGAGCCCGATCCGCGTATCGACCTCAGCGGAAAGGATGTTATCCGCAAACTGGTGATTCTGGCACGCGAGGCCGGTTACTGTTTGGAACAGAGCGATGTTGAGAAGAACCTCTTTGTGCCCGATGACTTCTTTGAAGGCTCCCTGGATGACTTCTGGAAGAAAGTGCCGAGCCTCGATGCCGATTTCGAAGCCCGCCGCAAGGTGTTGGAAGCCGAGAACAAGCATTGGCGTTTCGTAGCCAAACTGGAAAATGGCAAAGCATCTGTCGGTTTGCAGGAAGTCGGCGCCAACCATCCGTTCTACGGGCTGGAAGGCAGCAATAACATCATCCTGCTGACCACGGCACGTTATAAGGAATATCCGATGATGATACAAGGCTACGGAGCCGGTGCGGGTGTAACGGCTGCGGGGGTATTTGCGGATATTATGAGCATTGCAAACGTTTAATCCAAATCGTAATATAGAAAGATGAAACACATCATTATATTGGGTGATGGTATGGCCGACTGGCCCGTGAAGGCTCTGGGAGGCAAAACCTTGCTGCAGGCGGCTGCAACTCCCTATATGGACAAGCTGGCACGCATGGGACGTGTGGGAAGGCTGGTGACGGTGGCCGAGGGATTTCATCCCGGCAGTGAGGTGGCGAATATGTCCGTTCTGGGCTATAACCTGCCGAAGGTGTACGAAGGCCGCGGTCCATTGGAGGCGGCGAGTATCGGTGTGGACTTGCAGCCGGGTGAGATGGCGATGCGCTGCAACATTATCTGCATCGAGGGAGACAATATCAAGAATCATTCTGCCGGGCACATTACTACAGAGGAAGCGGATGTGTTGGTAAAATACCTTCAGGAGCATTTGGGTGATGACCGCGTGCATTTCCATACGGGCGTGCAATACCGCCATCTGCTGGTAATAAAAGGAGGGGACAAGCGCATTGACTGTACGCCGCCCCACGATGTCCCTTTGAGGCCTTTCCGTCCGTTGATGGTGAAGCCGATGGAGGGTACGGAGAATATTTCGCTCCCCGAAGGCGGTGCAGAGCTTACTCCGAAGCAGACTGCCGATTTGATTAATGATTTGATTCTCCGTTCGCAAGTGTTGCTGGAAAACCATCCGGTCAACATGAAGCGGAAGGCCGAGGGTAAGGACCCTGCCAATAGCATCTGGCCGTGGAGTCCCGGTTATCGTCCGCAGATGGAGCGCCTTTCAGACAAGTTCCCGCAGGTGAAGCGTGGTGCTGTGATTTCTGCCGTGGATTTGATTAACGGCATCGGCTACTATGCCGGATTGCGGCGCATCACCGTAGAAGGTGCGACGGGGCTTTATGATACCAACTATGAGAATAAGGTGGCTGCCGCCCTTGATGCATTGCGGACGGATGATTTTGTCTACCTGCATATCGAGGCCAGTGATGAGGCCGGTCACGAAGGAAATGTCCCCTTGAAGATTATGACGATTGAGAATCTGGACAGCCGTGCCGTAGGTCCTATCTACGAGGCTGTGAAGGATTGGGAGGAACCCGTTGCTATCTCCGTATTGCCCGACCATCCCACTCCCTGCGAACTCCGTACGCATACGGCCGAACCTATCCCGTTCCTCATTTGGCATCCGGGTATCGAGGCTGACGAAGTACGGACATTTGATGAAGTGGCAGCCTGCGAAGGCAGTTACGGACTGATGAAAGAAGACGAGTTTATTAATGAATTTATGAGTTCCACCACAGAGTAACACAGAGTTTCACGGGGTTTTATTTATAGAGAATTCTGTGAGACTCTGTGGTGAATAAAAAAATACCGCAATGAAATATTATAGCACCAACAAACAAGCCCCCGAAGCCACTCTTGAAGAGGCCGTGGTAAAGGGGCTTGCCGCAGACAAGGGGCTTTTCATGCCCTTTACAATCAAAACTCTGCCACAAGAGTTTTACGATAGCATCGATACACTCAGCTTTCAGGAGATAGCCTATCGCGTGGCAGATGCTTTCTTTGGCGAGGATGTTTCTGCCGATACGCTGAAACAGATTGTTTATGACACACTCAGTTTCGATGTCCCTCTGGTCCGGGTGACGGAGAATATTTATTCGCTTGAGCTGTTCCATGGTCCGACGCTTGCCTTTAAGGATGTGGGCGGTCGCTTCATGGCGCGTTTGCTGGGATACTTTATCAAGAAAGAGGGCAAGAAGCAAGTCAATGTTCTCGTTGCTACTTCCGGTGATACGGGGAGTGCTGTTGCCAATGGTTTCCTCGGTGTGGAAGGCATACACGTCTATGTACTCTACCCGAAGGGAAAAGTCAGTGAAATCCAGGAGAAACAGTTTACTACCTTAGGGCAGAATATCACGGCCATTGAGGTCGATGGCACGTTCGACGATTGCCAGGCTCTGGTTAAATCCGCTTTTATGGACGGGGAACTCAACGAGCACCTGCAACTGACCAGCGCCAATTCCATCAACGTGGCGCGTTTCTTGCCGCAGGCATTCTATTACTTTTATGCCTATGCTCAACTGAAGCGTGCCGGTAAGGGAGACAATGCCGTCATTTGTGTACCCAGTGGTAACTTCGGCAATATCACTGCCGGCCTCTTCGGCAAGCGTATGGGACTACCCGTGGAACGCTTTATCGCTTCCAACAACCGCAATGATATCTTCTTCCAATATTTGCAGACGGGTGTTTATACACCGCGTCCCAGTATCGCTACCATTGCTAACGCGATGGATGTGGGCGACCCGAGCAACTTTGCCCGCGTACTCGACCTTTACGGAGGCAGCCATGCCGCCATCTCTGCCGAAATCAGCGGTGCCACTTATACCGACGAGCAGATTGCCGAAACTATGCGGGAAGTGTGGAAGAAAGACCATTACCTACTCGACCCGCACGGAGCCTGCGGCTTCCGGGCCCTGGCCGAAGGACTGAAACCCGGCGAAACGGGTGTATTCCTGGAGACGGCCCATCCGGCGAAGTTCAAGGATACAGTGGAGAAGATTATCGGTGAAGCGGTAGAGATACCTGCCAAGCTTCAGGCTTTTATGCGCGGTGAGAAGAAGAGCCTGCCAATGTCGAAGGACTTTGCAGACTTCAAGCAATATCTGATGCATGTATAAAGAATGGGACGTCAGTAAAGAAAAACACCGGATTGCTTGACATTGCCTTTCGGATGTTGTATCTTTGTAACTGCAATCTTAGTTCAGATTCAATTTTAAATTAGCATAAAAGGAGAGGCGTCGCTTCTCCTTTTTTGTTGTGTTCTTCCGTCACTTCATTAGCCAAAGCTTAGGGTTTACTCTCCTAAACCGGTGCTTTACAGATTTAATCCTCCACTTCAGCAAGCGGAATGGCAGGCATTTGCTTGGAAAATCCCGGTGGTTTTGACGAAAAGCTCGGATGTTTTTGACGAAAAGCTCGGATGTTTTTGACGAAAAGTCCGGATGTTTCGGATGAAAAGCTCCGAGCTTTCGGATGATATGTTCAGCGCTGACAGATGGTGTGTCGAGGATAAACGGATGATATGTTCGGGACGGATACATGGTTTGTTCCGGCTATATGAACGGACGATCATGCGTCTGTTCCGTTAATCTTCCATAAATCTGCTCTTGACAAGATTGGCTGCTTTATTCTGTATCGGGTTCTTCCCGGATGATGTTTATCATGCTGCCCAACTTATGATGGTTGTTCCATAGCACAAGCACTTCAATCTTCCGGAGACTGTGCCGGTAAAGAAGCGTATAGTCGGGATGCGGAATGATGTACCGTATGTTCTCTGCTTCGGTGGGCTGTCCGATAAACGGATTCAGTGTGACACGGTACAATGCATTTTGGAACAAGGTGTACAGAGTCCCGCCACACCGTTTGTTGCCATCTCTTTCTTGCGAGGAAATCAGCAGGTCCTTCAGAGCTTCTTTGGCAAGTGGCGACCAGATTATTTGTTTAGCCATGCTTCCACCTCCTTACTGATTGTGACATCCTCTTGTCCTTCTCCCTCATCCAGTTGCCGGCAGGCTTTCTTAAGGTCATGGCGTAGCCGGGTGGAGAATGCGAGGACTTGCTTTGTTTGCTGGGACGATTGCTCTTCTTTAACTTTTGCCATAACGTTATCTCCTTTTTCCTTAAAACATTTCAAAGTAATGAATTGTTTGAGGGGAAAAATACGAAGCTGATGAAAGATAAGAAACTGGAAGCCAATCTCAGTATGGTTGCATCGCGCGTCATGGCGGGGTTGAATATGAATGGATTGAAATTTCTGCTCCCTTTGTGGCTGGGTGCATTGACAGGTGTCACGGTGCGTTGTGTCTTTGCTGCCGTGGCATTTTGGATAACAAGCTGGTTTGTAAAGGAGGCACCGGTCACAAGGCGGCAGCGGATAGGGCTGTTCTGTCTGGGAGCTTTCGGACTCTACGGGTTCATGTTCTGCTATCTGCTGGGCATCAGTAAGACGACTCCGGTTTCCAGTGCCATCTTCAACTCCATGCAGCCCATTTGGGTCTTTCTGATATCTGTCTTTTTCCTGCACGAAAAGGCTACGCTGATGAAGATAATCGGCATAGCGCTGGGTTTTGGCGGTGCGTTGTTGTGTATCCTTACGCAAGGCAGTGATGACCTGGCGCACGATGCGTTTACGGGCAACATGCTCTGTATGGTGAGCTCGCTGGTCTTTGCCGTTTACCTGATTGTGAGCAAGAAACTGCTGGAAGAGGTCGGGGTAGTGACGATGATGAAGTACATCTTTGGCGGTGCGGCAGTAACGGGATTGATTGTGTCGTCCATTATAGGCTGGGATGCACCCTTGCTTACGGATGCCTTGCATGGGGAGTGGCACTGGGTGCCGTGGGCGGTGCTGGCGTTTGTGCTGGTTTTCCCTACTTACCTCAGTTACTTTCTGGTTCCGGTGGGCTTGAAGTATCTCAAGACGACGGTTGTAGCCATGTACAGCTATCTGATACTGGTGGTGACTACCGTTGTTTCCCTCACCTTGGGGCAAGACCGTTTCAGTTGGACGCAAGCCGCTGCCATTGCCATGATTTGTATCAGCGTGTACTTTGTTGAAGTGGCGGAAGCGAAGAAGTAGTGACGAATACCAGGTATTCCCCTTCCGCCTCGATGGTGAATTCTGTACTGGTGCATTCGTTGAGTGTGCCTTGCCACCAGTTGGTGAAATCGCTGAGGGGATAGACCAGTCCTTTGCCATGCAGACCGTGTGCAGTGAAGTTGATGATGGATACTTGCTGTCCGGGATGGCTTGGGAAGGTGCGGGTACTCCGGCAGGGGATGAAGATGCCGTAATCGGTATAGGTACGTACATCGGCTCCGGCACGGAGATAGTCGATGAGCAGGCTGATATTTCCCAGTGTATGGTCTTCACGTTTGCCCGTGGCACCGATGATGGCGATACGGCGTTTGCCTTTCGCCAGCAGGAAGTTGACGGCTTTAGTCTGGTCGTTGGTCTCCTGGTCGCTGATACGGTGTAGGATATGTCCGAACTTCCGGCGGTTTTCATCACTGAGGGAGTCACCGTCGCCGATGATTACGTCGGGAGTATGGCCCCGGCGGATGTATTCGTCCGCTCCGCCGTCGCAACAAACCACGTAAGGCGCTTCCGCCAATATCTTTAAAGGTAGGGGACTTGCAGGATATTCCCCATTCGCCAAAACTACGGCATCAATAGTTAATAATTGCTCGTTGCTCGTTGATAGTTCGTCTTTCATGTCTTTCTTAATCCCTAATCTCTAATCCTTCATCCTTGTTCATCATTTTCCTCCATTTGAAGTAGCCAAAGATAGCTATAATTGTGTAAAGGGCATATAGTCCGGCTGTAAAATCAAGTCCTTTGTAGATGTACAGTCCGGCGCTAACGGCATCTACCGCAATCCATGCCCACCATTGCTCTACATATTTCCGTGCCAGCATCCACATGCCGGCTATGCTCAGTGCGGTGGTGAAGGAGTCCAGCCAGGGCACATTGCTGTCCGTGAAGTTTATCAATATCCAGGCAATGCCAAGCAGAGCGGCGATGAATACGGCGGTAAGCGGCAGCAAGTAGCGCGCCGGCATATGGGTGATAGGAAGTTCCAGTTTTTGTTCTTCTGTTCTTGTGTCCTCTCCTTTCTGTCCTGCACCTTTCCGCCGCAAGATAGTCCGGCGCAGAAATGCTCCGTACTTCCACATCATCCAGCCGTAGATGGCAGCACCCAGATAATAGATGTTGATGCCGAAGTCTGCATACAGCCCCGCATCATAGTAGACAAAAATATAGACGGCAGGCATAATGATGCCCGCTATCCAAAGATAAATGCTTGCCCGGTACTCCAACCAGAGATAGAGAATCCCGACCACAGTGCCTATAATCTCAAGAGTATGTTCCATCAGAAATTGATTGCTATATGTCCCAATACATTCGTTCCCGCCTGGGCAGCGTAGCCGGCATAGTTGTAACGGACTTTTCCTCCGTTGTCGTCGTGATAGTATCCGCTGCCTGCGTATCCGTTGTTTTCGTATTCTTCATTGAACAGATTGTAGATGGTGCACCCTACGGTTACCGACTTTACTTTAGGCAACTTGAAGGTATAGGAAAGATTTAGGTTGCTTACGAAATAAGCATCCAGTGTGCACTCCTCTCGCTTGGCGTTACTCATGTATTGCTTGCTGATATATTGTGACTGCAACGAGGCCTCGAATCCCTTGAACGTATAGCCGAAGCGGTTGTTCAGTATGAAGTCGGGAGAGAATGCGATGGGGGTATCCCCGTGTTTGATGACCCATGCTTCCGACCCAGCCTCCTCGTTTTCAAAAAGTGTCTCGGTAAAGTTCTGCACACGGTTCTTGCTGAGTGTGGCATTGATGTCCCATTGCAAGCCGCAGTCCAGTTTGATGCCAGCCATCAGTTCAATACCCGTACGGTAGCTGTCGGGCACGTTGCTGGCCATGGCTTCGCCTATCTCGTTCAGCTCTCCCGTCAGTACCAGCTGGTCTTTATAGTCCATATAGTAGAAGTTGGCACCCGCATGGATCCATGAGTTGGCGAAGGTATATCCCAGTTCGTAGTCGAACAAACGCTCAGCCTTGGGATGTTCGGTGAAGTAGCCGTCGGTGTAGTTGTTGCGCGTAGGTTCTTTATGGGCTACGCTGAACGAACCGTATAGGCGGTGGTTGCGGTCGATTTGCCAGGACAGTCCGGCTTTCGGGTTGAAGAAGTCGAAATCTTCGTCAATGTCCAATTTTTGCATTCCCGGAGTGGCGGCAGTCCAGTTGTACTTGTCGTTCAGTCCGTTTATCTTGTAGTTGATGTGGCGGTATTGCAGGTCGAGGTAGGCGCTGAGGCCGCTTACCAGTTCATAATTGACTTTCAGATAAATATTTCCGTCGTTCTTTGTGGCGTTGTTGCGGTAGTAGTCGTGGTCGGGGTTCAGTTCGCCGATATAGTTCTTTACCCAAAGCACTTTTCCGAAGTGGTCGCCGTCATAGCGGTTCAGTGCACCGCCTAGCGAGGCATGCAGACGGTCGGCTTTGTAGCTTACGGAGAAGATTCCACCGCCAAACCAGTTGTCCATTGCCTTCTTGCGGATAAGGTCGCTTACTTCTACCTTGCCGCCATTGTATTCGAAAGGAGACATGCCGTACTCTGCTAACGAGCGTTCACCTTTATATTCTTGATAGTATCCGTCGCCTTTGGTGTAGTGCAGGCCGATATTCAGGTTCCATTGTGGGGTGAAATTGTGGTTGAATAGCAGCTGGTAATTCTTTTGCGTATAGTTGTCGGTCTGGTCGTCATAGAAATGCAGTGCACCTCCTTCGTCCGTGAGGTAATGCTTCTCGCCGTTGTCGTCTTTATAATATTCTTTGTTGTATACATGGCCGTCCCGGTCGGTGGCGTACATGAATCCGCAGGAATTATAACGCCGTCCGTAACGTTCCATCTCTTCCTTGCTGGCATAGTTCCATGCGTGGTAAGTGCGCTCTTTGCCGGCAAAGGTTATCAGCTTGATAGAGGTGTTGTCATTGTAGTACCCTCCTTGCAGGTAATAGGAGTTCAGTCCCACAGACGCCCGGTCTATATATCCGTCTGTACTGATGTTGGAGAGCCGCGCGTCGAACGACCAATGATTGTTGATGAGTCCCGTTCCCACTTTCACCGTCTCCTTGTGCGTATGGAAGGAGCCGTAGGAACCGTTGAATTCTGCATAGGGTTTCATGGAGAAATCACCCGTCTGCATGTTGATGCTGGCACCGAAAGCTCCTGCACCGTTCGTTGAGGTACCAGCTCCGCGTTGCACCTGCATATCCTTGACGGAGGAGGCGAAATCCGGCAGGTTGACCCAGAATACCGTGTGGCTTTCCGCATCGTTGATGGGAATACCGTTAGCGGTGACGTTGATGCGTGTGCCATCTGTTCCGCGGACTCTCAGCGTGGTGTAACCCACCCCGGCACCGGCATCGCTGGTAGTAATGGCGGAGGGTGTCATACTCAACAGATACGGTAGGTCTTGTCCGAAATTCTGTTTTTTCAGTTGTTCTTTGCCTATATTGGTGAATGCCACCGGTGTGCTGTTTGTGGCACGTGTGGAGATGACTTCCACTTCCTGCAGGTTTATCACCCGCAGACTGTCTTGCTCTTGTGTCTGCGCACAGACACCCAGTGCTGCCATAAGGAGGCAGGTCGCCATTGCATGTCTCTTCATTTGCAATTGTTTCGTTTAGATGAATAACAGAAAAGGGGAACTTTTCTTCTTTTCCCTCCGCCGGCATTACCCGGATCAGGTTAATGGGTATGATCTCAGCCCGTCGTATTAGGGCACCCCTTAGTTGAAATCGGGAGCAAAGGTAGGAGTTTTCGTCGAAAGTGGCAAGTTAAGTGAACGAAAGTCAGAGTTATTTGTTAATTTTGCAGCATTAATTTAAAAAAAAGAGTATAGTTATGTTATTATCTTTATTCATGGCAGCCTTTGCTGCCCAAGTTGCTGACGACGGTTTCAGCAAACTGCAGATATTCCTTCAGCAATTGATAGATTGGGGCGTAAATGCCGGTGGACGTATTATCGGAGCCATCATCATCTTTGTGGTAGGACGGTTCCTGATTTCCCTTCTTCGGAAAATGCTGGCGAGGTTATTGGCAAAAAGACATGTGGATGCCAGTATCCAGAGCTTCGTGAAAAGTTTAGTCAATATCTTGCTGACCATTCTGCTGATTATTGCCGTTATCGGCAAATTGGGAGTGGAAACCACTTCTTTTGCAGCTTTGTTGGCATCTGCCGGTGTGGCTATCGGTATGGCACTTTCCGGAAACTTGCAGAATTTTGCGGGTGGACTGATTGTCTTGCTGTTCCGTCCTTTCAAGGTAGGTGACTGGATTGAAAGCCAGGGAGTGTCCGGCACAGTACGCGAAATCCAAATCTTCCATACGATTCTGACCACAGCCGACAATAAGGTAATCTATATCCCTAACGGTGCGTTGAGCAGTGGCACTGTGACCAATTACAGCCGCGAGGACACCCGTCGCGTGGATTGGGTGATTGGTGTGGAATATGGTGAGAATTATGACAAGGTAGAAAGCACCGTGCGTCGTATCATCTCCGAAGACAGCCGTATTCTGAATACTCCCGAACCGTTTGTAGCTCTCCATGCCTTGGATGCCAGCAGCGTGAATGTAGTTATCCGTGTTTGGGTAAAGAGTGGAGATTACTGGGGCGTTTATTTTGATATGAACAAGAAGATTTACTCCGTATTCAACGAAGAGGGCATCGGTTTCCCGTTCCCGCAGTTGACGGTGCATCAGGCGAAAGACTGAGTTATCATTTATGGGCAAAAAATAGTCACTGTTTCGACGGTGTCTTACTAATACTGATAAAGCAGATTATGTAGATTTATTCAATTTAAATCTGATTAATCTGCTTTTTGTATGTGATAGAAGTGGTTGCAGTTTGTTCTTTTCCTACTTTTGTTTACTTTTGCCGATATTCAATGTATCTAATACTAAAAAAAGAAAGCAAAATGGGCTATGCGGTTGATTTTGATGGTCAGCTATATAATGGTTTGAGCATTGGTAAAGCAGAAGCTTTTGCTTCTGTCTTTGATCGTTATCACCGTTTGTTGTATGCTTTGGCTTACCGGTATTTAAAATCCGGTCCTGAAGCAGAAGATGCAGTTCAACATACCTTTATGAGATTGTGGGAACAACGGGAAACTTTTGATTTTTCTGAAGGGTTGCGCAGTCTTTTATTTACTATTTTGAAGAATTATATCTTGAATGAGTTACGTCATCAGCGTATTGTGCTTGAGAAACACGAAGAATTGCTTCAACAGAATAGTGAAGAGGAAGATGTGATGAAAGCATTGGAGGATGCTGATTTTCGTAGACACTTGCGTTCTGTTATTGGTAAGTTACCACCTCAAAAACAGAAAATATGTTTGATGAAGATTGAACAAGGCTTGTCCAACCAAGAGATAGCAGATAAATTGCATATTACTATACCAACAGTAAAATCACATTATACACAAGCAATTAAACAACTTCGTGGTATGATCGATAAATTGATACTCATACTTTTGGTTTGCTGAAGTGTTTTATATAATATAATATCAAGGTAATGAAGATGGATAAAGAAATGATAGACCGGGTACTTGATAATTCGGCTTCTTCAGTAGAGAGTAAGGCTACTATGGATTGGTTTGCAACTGAGGAAGGACAAGAATATCTTTCACAAAGAATAACGGCAGAATCTGTGCTTATGGGGGAAAGAGAAATAGAAGAATGGACTGGTGGAAATATTCCCACAGAGCGAATGAGGAAGCGTTTCTTGGGACAAATAAAGCAGCATAGTAGATTGTGGAGGTGGTGGCAAGTCGCAGCTGTCTTTATACCTTTTCTGTTGTTTGGCAGTACCATTGTTTTTCTGGCAGATAAGGCAGGTGTCTTTTCTGATATACAATATGCAGAGATTGTAGTGCCGTGTGGTGAACGTATGCAAGTCGTTTTACAAGATGGAACGAATGTTGAGCTTAATTCAGCAACAACTTTGCGCTATCCTAAGAAGTTTGGACTATTCAGTAGGAAAGTAGAACTTTATGGTGAAGGATATTTTAAGGTGGCAAAAGAAAGGGGACGCCCGTTTACAGTACAGACAAAAGATTTGGAAGTGAGAGTGACTGGTACTCAATTTAATATGAAAGCCTATCCAGCTGATTTTCATATTTTTGTTACTTTGGATGAAGGAAGTGTGTTGCTAAAGGGAATGGGGGATAAGGTATACCCGTTAAAACCGGGGGAAAGTGCAGCCTATGATTGCCGTTCTGGCAAGTGTGACATTACTCGTCCTATAGATTTGGATGGAATGAAAGCATGGCGTACTAATAGTCTGAATTTTTATATGGCACCTTTGAAGGATATAATCAAAGTGATGGAACGGCAGTATGATACGCAGTTTATTATAAATGATTCTATTTTGTTGGATAGTAGGTATACACTGTCTACTAGTAAAGTGAATGTCATTGATGTGCTTCATGATCTGGAAAAGGTTTCTTGCATAGAATTTATTGAAAAGGATGAGAATGTCTTCGAAATAAGGAGAAAAGACTGATACCCAGTTAAGGGAATTATGATATAGGTGTATGGATTTAAACAGAATCCTGCACCTATTTTTTTGTATTGTTGAAAAAAATGTTTTCGACTCATACCTTCCGGAAGTTGATGTGTTAGCTTTATATGAAAGGCCTTTAAAGAGATTATTGAATTATGAATTAAAAAATTTAATGCTTTATGAAATCACGATTCAAAACAAAGAAATTACTTCTTTTGGGAATCTTGTTGTTTGGTTTGTCTGTTGCAACATGGGCACAAAAAGTTTCCTTGAACTATACCAATGTAGAGTTGCAGGATGTATTGCTATCCATTAAAAAGCAAACCGGTTATGTATTGGTGTTTAGTGATCAGATATTGGATGTACACCGAAGAGTATCGATAAAAGTAGAAGGAGAAGATTTGGTCAATGTGTTGAAGGAGTTATTAAGTGATGGTAATGTAACCTTCGAGATAAAGAATAAGAAGATATATTTTATTCTTAAAGAACTGGTTGATGTTGAATCTGCCAAATCCTGGAAGATAACAGGGGTGGTAAAGGATGTGAATGGAGAACCGATTATTGGTGCTAATATTCTTGTGAAAGGTTCTACCATTGGAGTGATATCTGATATTGACGGTAAATTTCTGCTGAATGAGGTGCCGGCCGGTTCCATTCTGGAAATTTCCTATATCGGATATGACAATCGGGAAATCAAGCTCAAAGATGAGGCCCCATTAACGGTTATACTGACGGAAAATTCAACTCTTCTGGAGGAATTGGTGGTAATTGGTTACGGGAGTGTTCGTAAACGCGATTTGACGGGAGCTGTATCGCAAATTAATGCAGATCAAATACAGAAAGGGCCGGTGACGAATATCCTGCAATCTGTGCAAGGAAGGATTTCCGGATTTCATGTTACTCCGAGTTCCGGACAACCGGGTGCAAGTACTGATGTTCTTATTCATGGTACACAATCCATTAATGGAACGAATGCTCCCATTTATGTGATTGACGGGACAATTTCTGAGAATATCAATAATCTGAATCCGCAGGATATTGAAACCTTTACTGTATTGAAAGATGCTTCTGCTGTGGCTATCTACGGTTCACGTGCCGCTAATGGAGTGGTGGTAATTAATACAAAACGTGGTAAAGTGGATGAGAAACCGACAATTTCGTTCAAGACGGAACAGAGCTTCCAACAAGAAGGCAATCTGAAAATTGATTATTTGAATGCAGCCCAATGGCTTGAAATAGCTACGGAGGCATATAAAAATGGAGGTAAGGATGTGCCTTGGGGTGACAGTGATTTGGAAAAGATAAAAGGCAATGACAATTGTTGGCCGGATTTGATGAAAAGAACGGGATATCTGACCAATAATAATCTTTCAATAACGGGGGGAAGTAAGAATTCCAATTATTTTGTGTCACTGAATTATTTGTATAATGAAGGTATCATCAAAGAACAGAGTTATAATCGTTTGAATCTTCGTTTGAACAGTGACCATAAGATTGGTGATAGGATTAAATTCGGACATTCTGTTAATCTCTATGCTTCAGAACAGACATCTCAACGTGATTTTGATTGGAGGGATACATATGCTGCCTCTTTCCGTTATTCTCCTTTGAATGCCATGTATGATAAGGATGGTGATTTTGCTACAATATCCAATACTTATCTACAAAGTAAAACTCCTAGCCCATTGTGGATGCTTAAAAATTCAGATAGAACTGTACGCAATAAAGGAATTGATGGTAATCTTTATTTAGCCGTTGATATTCTTGAAGGATTGAAGTTTACGGCCCGTGTGAGTGGGGAGTGGAAAAATGGTTATTCAAATGATTTCATTGGTGCCATGGATACAAAATACGGTATGGAGGGCAGTAATGTGAATAAGGTAACTAAAACGAATGCAGAAACATTCCATTGGATAACCGACTATACCTTGGATTACCAGAAAACCTTTAACCAAATTCACTCGGTTTCTGCATTGTTGGGTTATTCTGTAGAAAAACAGACTTTTGAGGATTTAATGGGGAGTCGTGGAAATACACCGAGCAATGATATTAAATTTCTGAATGCAGGTGATCCCAGTACTGCACTTAATAGCAATTCGTGGAGTGAATGGAGTTTCCTTTCTCAATTTGGACGTTTAGCTTATTCTTTCAAAGATAAATATTATTTCAGTGGTACGTTACGCCGTGACGGTTCGTCACGTTTGGTAAAGGATAAATATGGTATCTTTCCATCTGTATCGGCAGCATGGCGTATAGGAGAAGAGAAATTTATGGATGCTTTTAACTGGTTGGATGAACTGAAGTTCCGCTTGAGTTGGGGCAAGGTTGGTAATGTGTTGAGTATTAATCCTTATGGTACATCGGTATATCTTTCACAACAGAACGCGGTATTCAATGAAAAGGTTGTTGCCGGATATACATTTGCCAATGCTGTCAATACAGATTTGAAATGGGAAAGTACTGAAAAAAAGAATATAGGTTTGGATCTTTCCATGTTTGGAAATTCTTTTTATGTGGTTATGGACTTTTATATTGAGGATACTAAAGATTTGTTGTTCAACCAACCTATAGCTACTTCTGTTGGACTTTCAGGCAGTCCTTATATCAATGCCGGACATATACGCAATACTGGTATTGACTTTGAAATAGGATATAGACGTACGATTGGTGACTGGAAATTTGATGTTAACTTTAATGCTTCTCATGTACACAACGAAGTGATAGATTTGGAAGGACGGGATTTGACTACTTCAGGTATCAAGGAGGGCTATCCAATCGGAAGTTTTTATGGTTATGTGTCCAATGGCATTATCCGTACACAGGATGATTTGAATAATCATCCGCATTATGCCGGAAAACAGATAGGAGATATTTGGTTTAAAGATATTAATGGCTACGATGAAAACGGAAACCTTACGGGTAAGCCGGATGGAAAGGTAGACACAGCTGATAGAGCTTTGTTTGGAAAAGTATTTCCCGATTTGAACTATGGTTTGGCAGGCTCAGTCAGTTACAAAAATCTTACGCTTCAGATTCAGCTTCAAGGTGTTCAAGGTATTCAAAAGAGTATGTTGAGCGGTGGCTATGCAACAGATATGTTTGGTGGAGAACCGAATATGGAGGCAAGCTATATTCTTGATAGATATGATGCTGAAAGAAATCCTAACGGGAAGTATCCTCGTGTGGCAGTGGGAGATCCGGGACAGAATCAGCAGTTCTCTGACTTTTGGTTGATTGATGCCTCTTATCTGAGTATTCGTAATCTGAATCTTAGTTATAGTTTTCCCAAAAATATATGCAATAAATTGGGTATGGAAAACTTGAATGCTTATATTGGAGTCCAGAATTTATATACGTTTGGCAATGAGTATTCTGAAATTAGCAGTACTGTGACCGTACCTATGCCACGTACTTGTACGTTCGGATTACAATTTGCATTCTAATAATATTATCATTTTAAAGTATCATTGATTATGAGAAAAAATATATTTAATAGAAGCACATTGACGGCTATTTGTCTATCATTAGTTATGTCCGCTTGTTCGGATAGCTTTTTGGATATTCAGCCTCAGGATAAACCTGGTTCAGATAATTTTCTGAATAATTTATCTTCCGCACAAGAACTTGTTGTTGCATCATTTAATCCTTGGGTGGCTCAAACACAGATGTATGGAAAGCGATTTGCCACGATATGTGACGCACTGACAGATGATGGCGGGCTTCGACTGAATGGTAATGATTTAATTCAGGTATTGGATTGGAATATTACACCAAGTCTTAATTATCCAACAGACTGGTGGAAGTATTCTTATCAAAGTGTCAACGCTGCCAATTATGCTATTCAGGAGATTCCGAAACTAAAGAATAAAGGATTTACTGATTCTGAAATAAATCCTTATATTGCAGTTGCACGTTTCATGCGTGCTTTTAATTATATGTTCTTGACGACATTTTATGGAGATGTACCATTAATCACGGCTCCGCTTTCATCTTTTGATGAATTCTCTCAACCCCGTACCCCGGTATCAGAGATTTATCAGAAAATTATAGAAGATTTTTCTTTTGCTAAAGAAAATTTGACGAGAGATGGTAATGGATATACTGGCATGCCTACCCGTGCTACTGGTGCTGCCTATCTGGCAAAAAGCTTATTTATATAATAAGGACTTTGTGAATGCAGAACAAGCAGCTCGTGAGGCAATACAAATTGCTGAGTCTGACGGATACTATCTGATTGATGATTATGAATCCATTTTCAGTATTGACAACGAACAAAATCCGGAACTGTTGTTTTATTTCGCTTTTGAACGTAATAGTGGACTTTGGGAACAGGATTTTTTTGTGTTGAAAGGAATGTAAGGGATTTGCCGACTGAGTTGAAATATATTCAAGGGGGTGATGGTTGGGGATATTGTCTGCCTACTCGCAGCCTTTATGATGCGTATGAAACGAATGATCCTCGTCGTGAATATACTTTGTATTATCAAGGTTCTGTATTCGGCACATATACTCCATCCACTCCCTTAACTCTTGATTATCATAGTTATGACAGCGATGGGAACCAAACGGCAATCCCCATCACTTATAATACCGGTGATAAAGTGATTTATGATTATAAATGGTCTCCTATCGGATTGAATGTGAAGAAACTGACGGAGGATTTAACGGGATTGACCAATGTTCGTTATGCAGGATTGGATTGGCCTGCTATGCGTATGGCTGATTTATATCTTTTTTTAGCTGAAGCTTTGGCAGAACAAGGCAAGGATGAAGCACTTGTATGGGTTAATAAGGTACGCTCGAGACCTTCTGTCAATATGCCTCCAAAATCAACTGCCGATGGAGATTTAGTTGATATTGTACGTCATGAAAGAAGGGTGGAACTTGCAATGGAAGGTGAACGTATTTTTGATTTACTCCGTTGGGATGCTGTGAAAGATGTATTTGGTGATGGAAAACAAATTAAGCTTCATTTTTATTCAGACTATTTGCCAGAGACAAGCAGTGATAAATTTAAAACAGTACCAGGATTGACGAAATATCCAACAGACCATATTCTGTTCCCTATTCCTCAATATGAGATGGACCAGAATAAAGCCATTATTGAAAATAATCCGGGTTATTGATAAATCGAGAGAATACCGGATTGAATTTTTCTACTTTCTGGTATTCCTTCTCTTATTTTTATAAAATACTTTGTATATGAAGAAATACTTGTTTATGCTGTTGGCTTTATGTTTGATGCCGGCAAACAACACTGCACAAATTTTAAATAGTTTGAAGGATATAATCAGACCAACAGACCCTTCACTCATCAGAACATTAAATGGTCAGTGGGACTTTTATTTTATTAATGGGGCTGACTGGAAAGAGCAGGCTTGTTTTTATCAACCTGACTATGATATAAGCTCATGGGATAGAATCCTTGTGCCGGGTTGTTGGGATGCGCTTGGTTATGTAGAACCTAAATATGCTAATCCGGAAGAAATAAACGGGTTATACCGCAAGAACTTTACAGTCCCTAAGGGGTGGAAGGATAAACATGTTTTTTTAAGTTTTGATGGAGTTTTGCGGGGATATGAAATATGGGTAAATGGAAATTATGTGGGAAAGTGGGAATCTTCCTATAATACTTGCCATTTTGATGTTACGGATTTTTTAAAGAAAGGTGAAAACCTATTGGCTGTAAGGGTATATACTCATTATAAAGGGTTTGATTTTGATGGAAATGATGATTGGGGACAAGTTGGTATTAACAGAAATGTTTCTATGTTTGCCATACCCGATACGCATCTAAAAGATTTCACTTTACGCACGGATAGCGTGTCAAATGAAAGTGCACGCATAAATATGATGTTTGATATTGCTTCCTTTACAAGTTCAGTATCGGCTAATACCTATATTGAGGGTTTGATAAAGGAACCGGGTGGAAAGATTGTTGCTCGATTCAGAGAAGAGCTTCAGAAGGCAGAACAACAGATTTCCAAAGAAATAATTCTGGATAACCCTTTCTTGTGGAATGCAGAAACACCTCATCTTTATCGGTTGGAATATTCTCTTTATGCTCCGAAACGTGTGCAACATTTTACTGTCAATTTCGGTGTGCGTGAAGTATTGGTGGAGAAAAATGTGATAAAACTAAATGGTAAGAAGATAAAGTTACGTGGAGTGGATTTACATGAGACAGATCCTTTTAATGGAAAAGTGGTAAGTGAAGAATTAAATCTAAAAGATTTGAGGATGATGAAAGATGCGAATGTGAATTTTATCCGTTGTTCCCATTACCCACGTGATCCCCGGTTCTATGAACTTTGTGACTCAATCGGTATGTATGTAATGGATGAGGTTCCTTTTGGGTATGGCGATTCTCATTTATATGATAAATCCTACCAGGATATTTTGTTGACTAGAGCAGATGCCACCGTTCGTAGAGACAAGAATCATCCTTCTGTATTATTCTGGAGTATAGGGAATGAAAATCCCCTGACCACCATTGCTGAAGAAACGGGAAGGTATGTAAAACGAATGGATCCTACACGCCCCATTTGTTATCCGATGATTCACAATTATTTTCTGAGTTTGGACTTCAATATACCTGACTTTGTCGATATATTTGCTCCTCATTATCCTCCGGTTGCTACATTGAGATATTATGCGGAGGCTGCCAAACGCCCGGTTATTCTGACAGAATATTGTCATTCGCTAGGCCAGTCTTTCGAACAGCATAAAGATTTGTGGGAATTGATAGAGAAGAATGACAATTTGGCCGGTGGCTGTGTTTGGGAGTGGGTCGATCAAGGTATGGTAGATAGAAAAGCTACTTTTCCGGGTAAGTATGCTTGGACAAACAAAATGTGGTTGAAGGATTCTACTTGTATTACTTTAGAAGGCAATTCCGGGGCAGATGGTATGCTTTATGCTAATCGTATACCTTTGAGTAATTATTATGAGTTGCGTAAAAACTATGCTCAAGTTCCGGTATGTACTGAACGGTTAGTTGGCAAGAAAGGGGTGAACCATTTGAAAGTCCAAGTAGCCAATAGATTTGATTTCGTGGATTTATCAGAAAAGGTCTCTTTTGAATGGCGTTTGCTGGATGGAAAGCATGTGGTTTCTGAAGGGAAAAAGAGTATCCAATGTCTGGCTGGTTGTATGGGCTATATACCGATTGAACTGGTATTGGATGAATCTCCTGCAGATAGATTTTATGTTTTGGAAATAGCTATATATACGGTTGAAGGATATTCAGTGGGTAACTATTCTATTCCAATTGTTTCAGAAGAAGGGCTTTTCATGACTCAATTGTTCAAAATAGCGGATGGTGAATTGATAGAGATGGATACTGTAGAGATATTACAGCAATTATCAGGTTGTTTTCAAACATACCCATTAATGAGAGTGGGACGTAAGTTCAGCATGTCTGAAGAGTTACGTGCGAAAGGTAAGGCAATAGAGAAATATTTGATGGAACCTATTGAATGTAAAAAAAGTGTTGTGGATAAAATATATTCAGGAAGTGGATTACATGAATCCGGCAATTTCTGCTATAGGTCGGGTTAGTTGTGGCAGTTTGCCAAGTGGTGGCATTAAGTTTAATTATTCATTGGCTCCGCAAACTAAAGGAAAGTTATTGTTGGAAGGAGGGTTGGCATTTCTTTTGGATACCAAAATAAAACATCTTCAGTGGTTGGGTTTTGGCCCTTATGCATCTTATCCGGGTAAACAATCTGCCAATGATTATGGTGTCCATGATATAACAGCCGGGGACTTATACTTTGAAGGAAATAGAATGGGCATTGACGTTTTACTTTGTTCGGATAGTATTGGGAATGGTTTTGCGGTGATAGCTCCAAACTGTAACATGAACTTTGAACAAACGGATAAAGGTATAGTATTATCTATAAATTCTGTGGTATCTGGACTTTGTGGAAAGTTGCGTGAAACAGCCTATCCTATATATACAGATGATATAGGAAACTTAGAAGGAAGTTTGGTTATTTATCCTCTTTCTGCAGGAAAATGGCCTCAAAGTATATCTTATCTTTTTAAACCAAGTAAAGATATAAAAGGAACGGAAAATCCATTTCTATCGGTTTACGATACTTATTTGATGAAATATTCAGATATTGTTAATTAAATTCATACTGTGGGGCAGTAGTCTCTGTGAAGAGGCTACTGTCCAATTATTTATTCTCCGTATACTCCGAGCTCTGCCTCTATTTCTTCGCAGACATCTTGTTCCAGGTTGAGCAGCTGATTGATTTCTTTTCGTTTTTCCAAATCCGTGAAATAGCTCTCCACTACTGCATAGATGTTGAAGCCGGTTGTGGAACCCGCAGCCAAATCCAATGACTCAACCATTTTCTCTACTGCTTGATGAATGCGTTTCTTACTGATAAAATGCAGTTCATTACTATGAATTAAGCTCTTTTCCATGATATTTTCTGTTTTAGTTATTGTAGTTATAACATTCTATCAAGCAAGTTAGTTCATGTAGATTGAACAGACTTGACAGTCGACCGAACGATATTTCTTTTTATATTTGCCAAAAATATAAGCGCGGCAATGAAAGAACTGTTTATAAAAATACTCCGTTTTCTGATGTTTGTACTGGTCGTAGCTTTGGGCTGCATCGGATATAACATCTATGAAGATACGTTGGCTGCTGTGTGGATACCCGTAGGGGTAGGACTTGTGGTGGCAGTCGTTACACTTCCTCTATATAAAAAATGGATATGGCTGACAACGATGGAGCAAAAGGCAGTGAATATATTGTGTCATGTGGTGTGCGTGGGTGTCATCAGTTGTTCGCTTTTTCTGGTAGGGAATTATCAGATGGCGGCTCCTGCTTCGACAAAGGAGGTGACGGTCACCGTACTTGAGAAGCTGATAAAAGAACATGAAAAGAGACGTAAAGTAGGCAAGCATCGTTATGTGTCGGACGGAGTACGTAAGGAATATTACTTAAAGGTGGCTTTCGAGGATGGAGCGATAGAGACCTTGCATGTTTCCACAGCCACATACAACAAAGCACGAAAAGGCAAACCGAAAGTCCTGACTTTGCAGAAAGGAGGTTTCGGATTGCCGGTGATAACGAAGGGGGCTATAGTTTTCATCCCCCCATGCAAGACATCAGATGAGGAACTGAATGCTCTTCTTAAAGATTTCTGCGTACAAAATGTCCGTCAATCCAAATGGTGGCATGGTGTCCTTTGAATTTCAGTAATACATAATTGGGATCTGTCGGGCCTTTGCTGAAGTGTGCGCTGAACCACTCTTGCCACATTTCCTGCTTGGTGGCTTCGTCTTCTATAATCTCCACCTCACCGGTGAGCACTACGCTGTTTCCTTTTTCCTGAAAGCACAAACCTGCTTTCGGATTGGCTGCACCTTTGTTTTAAGACTGTCTTTGCCGGTTGCCAACCATACGGTGGTGGCCCCTTCCGACTTGATATTGCTCATTGGAACGGGGCGGGGATATCCCTCTTGGTTGATGGAAGTGATGACGACGGTTTCGCATCTTGCCAAGATTTCTGCTGCTTTCTCGATTAATGTTGCCATATTGGATGTTTTTATTGATTTGATTGCTGCAAATATAGGCATGGTAATAGGAAGAGCTATTGTAAAAAATCGACTTTTATGTTTTCACATAACTCAAAGTCCCTTCTTCCAATGGAGCGGAAGTGAGAAGCTGGCTTGGCGCGTTGCCGGACATCTTTTTGATTTCTTTTGAGAGATGGGAAACATCATAATATCCTGCTTTGATGGCAACGGACAGCAGATTGTCGAAAGAGGTACTTCGCAACAAGTCTACAGCATGTTTGAACTTCATAATCCGACTGTACTCTTTGGGTGTAAGTCCGGTGTGCTGCTTGAATTTCCGTTCGAAATGGCGTTGGCATAGGCAAGTCTCCTCCGCTAACCGGAGGAGTGACAAGTCACCCTTGCATCGATTGATTTGCTGTATGGCGAACAGCATGCTCCGTTCTGCTTTTGGACTGTATCGGCATAAGGCTTGAAGCAGGAAGTTTTCAATAAAGACCAGGTGCTCTTGAATGGTTCCCAGTTCGCCCAGTCTCTCTGCAAAAGAGTGGGTAAAGAGGCTTGTAAGCTCATCGGCGTTTAACCGCAAGTTGGTGAGCTCCTGCAAAGGGAGGTCCATGAAACGAAGTATTCCGCAAGGCAGAAAACGGATTCCCAGCATATGGACTGTTACCGTATGGGTCACTAATTCGGAATATTTGGTCATGGCTCCAATGAAGTAGGTATGGTAGGGCTGCATAACGAGGCTGTCGTGTACGGCCTTAGGGGCTTCACCCAACGTGAATATAAAGTCTGTGCATCCGTCCGGCAGGATGTTGATATGCATGCCGTATCCGGGTTGTCCTTTAAACTCCCAATATTTGTCAATATAGGGGGAGAGCAGGGGGCTGGGATGATATTCTTTGTACATAGGTTGTAAAGATAGGAATAAACTTCGAAGATAGGGAAATCCCTATGTATAAATAGAGAGAATCACGGAAAAGGAGGTTTTTATCATACTACATTTGCTGTATGGATAAATACTAAAACTTTCTATTATGAAAAAGATGTCAGTTGTTTTAGGCTTGTTACTCGCTGTCTTGGTGACGGGCTGTGGCATTTATGAGAGCTACGGGTTTGATTATAAGCAGTTGAGCAGCATTGAACGTGGTATGAGCTTTAAAGAGGTGTGTACCATTTTAGGAGAGCCTGCATTTAGAGATTTGAATAAGGAGGGAGAGGCTTGGACATTCCGTGCTTATACTCCTGCGGGGTGGTCGGCTGTCAAGGTGTGGTTCAAAGACGGAAAAGTGGACGAAATGAAGAGCTATCTGGAGGATACTTATCCGGTTACCACTTCGCGGGACAAAAGTTTCATGGACGAGAAAAAAGAATCTTCCGACAAGAGTAGCGAAACAAAGGTAATAGTTTCGCCGGAAGGGAAACATTACATCAAAATGGGCTCGGTAGTAGTCACTCCCGAAGGCAAGCATATAATAGTACCTTGATTATACCAGCATAATCGTTTCCGGATATAGTATAATGTGAATATACCTTTCTATAAAGTGCTGATATTTATAAAGTTCTATATTTTTTGCAGATTTTAGGTATATGTAGTTCAAAGAATGTTATCTGAAATGAAAAGAATGGGCAATGTTTGTCATTGCTCTGTCTTTATCTTATATTTGAGTAGATAATATAGGATATCATTTTAAGAAAGGAACTAATAATAAGATAATAATATGAAGAATATTGAGAAGGCGACCAATAATATGAAAATGGTATATTCCATTCTGTGCAATCTTAAGAAGTGTACAATCTTTGAATTACAGAAACTGACGAAGTTCAGGGATGTGGATTTGTGTTTGGCCTTGGGGTATCTGCTGCAGAATAACCAGATTTATCAGAAGCGTATTGATAACATGGTTTACTATGGAGTCGTCGCAAAATGAAAAGATATACAATAGGTTTACCACACATTTTGCTTACATGCTTGCATGGCGCTTTCTAATTGTTTGTTATACCGCGTTTTACGATATGTAAGCAGATGCCATGCAAGTATGTAGGCAAACTTTGCTTGCATGCTGTTTTTTCTTGTGCAAATGGCTGGTCTTCTTTCCGCAAAGAACAGCTCTTTCTTCTACTAAAAGCTTATTAATGACTATTGTGCACGGTTGTGATGCAACTTCTTCACTATTGTGGTACGGCTTCTTCATGCTTGTGGAGAAGCCGTACCACAATAGTGCGCATGTCTAACTATCATTTATTCAGTGTATTGACAGCCTATGTTAGAGCAATGAAAGACTGATAGGCTGTCTTTCATTGGCTGTGTGTCTACCTTCAAAAGAGTGATATGGTAGTGGATAATGTTCATGTTTTGCTGTTTTTTCAGTGAAAGAAATCATGAGTATTTGGATACTTGAAAAATAAGTCCCACCTTTGCACGCGAATTAGAAAACCAAAAGAGTTTTGTAATCCTCATCGGAGGGCTGTAAAAATGCCGGATAAGATGACTGGGTAAAACCAATCATTTTATCCGGCATTTTTTTGCTTTTGGGCAAGACAATAACCTATAAATATAGTTGAACATGAAAAGAGATGCAATTGATTTGAGTACACTGAATGTGTTTACATTGTTTCGGAAATATTTTGTTCCTACGTTGCTGGGTATGCTCAGTATGTCGGCCGTAACAGCGATTGACGGGATATTTGTCGGGCATGGAGTAGGTAGCGACGGGATTGCGGCCGTAAATATCTGTGTCCCTTTACTGATGCTTTTTACGGGAATCGGGCTTATGGTTGGTGCCGGGTGTTCTGTGGTCGCTTCTATCCAATTGTCGAGAGGCAAAAGCAAGTCTGCTCGGTTGAATGTGACACAAGCATTACTGTTTGTAACGATTGTTGCTTTGATACCCTCTGCTTTGATGATGGCTTTTCCGGCAGAAACAGCCCGGATGCTCGGCTCTTCCGAACATCTGTTGCCTATGGTGACGGATTATCTGCTGTGGTTTGTTCCGTCATGGGTCTTTCAGATATGGATAACGGTGCCGCTGTTCGTCATTCGTCTGGACGGTGCTCCAAAGCTGGCTATGTTGTGCAGCCTGATTACGGCTGTAATCAATGTGGTGCTCGACTGGCTGTTTATCTTTCCTTTTGGCTGGGGAGTCATGGGAGCAGCATTTGCCACTTCCATCAGCATCATGGCCGGCGGACTGGTGGCGATGGTCTATCTACTGTTTTATGCTCGGCATTTGCGTTTACAACCACTCAAATGGAGTGTCAAGAGCCTGCGGCTTTCCGTGCGGAATATTGGTTACCAGTGCCGTATCGGTCCTTCTGCCTTATTGGGAGAGGCAACGCTTGCTGTTCTTATGTTCGTCGGGAACCAGGTATTTATGTCCTATCTGGGGGACGATGGCGTAGGGGCATTCGGTATAGCGTGCTATTATATTCCTTTTGTTTTCATGGTAGGTAATGCTATTGCACAATCTGCCCAGCCTATTATCAGCTATAATTTCGGACTGGGCTACAAGGAAAGAGTGATGACGGCGGAACGTATTGCGTTGCTGACGGCTGTGGTCTGCGGTGTGGTTGCAACGGTGGCATTCACTGTTTATCCTTATCTGCTGGTTGGCCTTTTCATCAGTCTTGACAGTGAAGCGGCGAAGATAGCGATACACGGTTTCCCCTATTTTGCAAGCGGCTTTGTCTTTTTCATTGTGAATATTGCTGTGGTAGGTTATTTTCAGAGTGTTGAAAGAATAAAGCCAGCTACGATTTTTGCTTTGTTGCGTGGCTTTGTTTTCCTTATTCCGAGTTTTATTTTGTTGCCGAAGTTCTTGGGTGTGTCGGGAATCTGGTTGGCAATGCCACTCTCGGAGGCTTTGACAATCATTGTGATTCTGCTTTTTGTTCTGAAGCATCGGTATGCTTATAAAGTTTCCAGCCAACTCATTACGTCGTAGATGCCTTTAAAAAAACGAGGTTGTGCCAACGTTTTGACATAACCTCCTAAAACCGTAACCTAAGATTTCTAAAATTGGCGAGATTGGACAATCATACATTTGTATGAACTCTATATATTTGCAAATTATATCGTTATAGATGAAAAGTAGCACTGAAAATATATACAAACAGAAAGTCAATCAAGTAATTGATTACATAAATTTTAATCTGCATCAGCCATTGCAATTGAATGTAATAGCCGACATAGTAAATATGTCTCAACGGCAATTGCTCCGTATGATGAGTTCTGCTTTGGATGAACCATTATACTCTTATGTGGCGAGGCAACGAGTAGAACGAGCTGTACTATATATGCAAACTGAAGACATGAGTTTACAGAATTTGGCTGGGTTAGTCGGCTACGATAATCCGCAATCGTTCTCCAAAGCATTTAAGAAACAATTTGGTATCTCTCCCAAAACATATATCAGCAGATTAAGGATGCGATTAAAAGAGTGCGAACATGATGGAAAGGAGTGCGAATTGCATTCTGAAGTCTACAATTTCGAGGGATTAAATTTAGTATATATCCGTATATGGGGTAAGTACGGAGAGGAAGAACCTTATGAAACAGTATGGAGTAAATTGATACATTTCTTAAAGAGCAATGACTTACTTCTGCCCGATACACGTTTTATTGGGTTAAGTTTTGACGACCCTAATGTGACAAACCCTAATCAATGTCGTTTCTATGCTTGTGCATCGGTACAAAAGGAAATTATGCCTACTTGTGAATTTGGTACAATCCGGCTACCACAAGGTAAATATGCGGTCTATACGTTGCAGGGGTATTATACAGATTTGCAGGACTGGTATAACATCATTAACGTAAGCCAAGAATATTCACTTCGTCATGGGATGTCTTTTGAGGAGTATATCAATTATTCAAAAGAAAATAAAAAAGAGAGTATCACAAAAATCTACATACCGATAAAATAAATAAAAGCATGGAAAATAGTTTACCTAAATATATAACTCTAACAGAGGATAATATAGATAAAGAACATATCTGCTGCGCATTCTCTGACAAAAAATGCTTGGAAGGATATGAGTTGAAAAAAGAATGGCTAACGAAGGAATTTGCAAATGGTTATGTTTTTAGGCGGCTTGATGCACGAGCCAAAGTTTTTATAGAATATGTTCCTGCTGAATATGCGTGGCTTCCGGTTACTGCCCCTAATTATTTAATGATTAATTGTTTTTGGGTTTCAGGGCAGTATAAAGGTCAAGGGCATGGATATAATTTGCTCCAATTTGTGATTGAAGATGCAAAAAAGCAACAAGAAGGATGGATTGGTTACTGTTGTAGGTACAAAAAAGAATCATTTTATGAGTGATACGAAATGGTTGCTGCAACATGGCTTTAAGGAAATAGAAAAACTTCCAAATGGATTTTCATTGTTGGTAATGAGTTTTCATGAGAATAGTGCAGTTCCATATTTTAATGATTGCGTCAAAAGTGGAGAATGCCCCGACAAACTGGGAATAGTGGCTTATTATTCTAATCGTTGCCCATATACGGATTATTATGTAAATGGAGTGTTGCGTGTTCTTGCGCAAGAAATAAATATTCCTTTGAAAGTAATTAAATTGGAAACGAGAGAGCAAGCACAAAACTCTCCTACACCAGCTACTATATTTTCTCTTTTTTACAATGGGAAGTTTGTAACTACGGATTTAAGTATTTGTACTGAGTCTAAATTTACAAAACTATTAAAGTAGTAAAATGAAAGAACTGGTTAATAACATGTTAGCTGAAATAGAGGTCAATATATCTGAAATCGACCTCTACGGTTATGATATTGTTGAAACTTTTCTTTCAATAGTGCGTCGTTTGCAAGCGGTTCTCAATGATTTAAAAACAAAACTGCAAATTCATTCCTTCTATAAGATTTATCGGATAGAAACACAATGCCCCGATGGTAGTAATGATGTAATCAGAAACTATATTAAGTAAAGAACTGGATAACCTGACCTGCTTCTTTAACCGTAATCTGGACTTTTACCAATATTATCGTTTTCATTCGACCTTGTATGATGAATATTATGTTGTTCGTGGAAAGTTTGATTTACGCCTATGTACCGATAGCGCACAATTCGATAAAGACCTGAATTTCTCAACCTTGTTTCTTCGGGTGGCATTAACAATGGCAACGTGGGAATAAAAGAAATGATGAATTTTCTCAGTACGGTGCTCTAAATGGAGTTAGGCGATTATTATGCCGCTTATATTGCCATGAAAGAACGGAAGAAGGATTGGACGGCATATCTTAGCCGTTTGCAAGACAGCTTAGTCAAACGAATGGACGAAGGATAGTAAATGACAAACTTCTGTTTTTCTTTTCGCCAGTATTATATTGCTTCAATATTATAAATCAACCATTTAGTCTTGTTGGGGTACCGTGCTGTGGATGCTTTCCAGCATAGAATTGATATGTACGGCTTCTGCGGTTCTGCCGGAAGCCTTGCCTAATTCCACGCTCCAGTGAGCCGGATTTATTTCCAGCTTGGTGTTAAACTGGGCTACAACTTGGTCGATAGTGATACGTGCGATAATCGGTGCGTTGCCGTTCTTCTTTACTGCATTTCGTTTGACGAAATAGAGTAGCTTGAAAGTACTTCTCATAATCTCTTTTTTAGTTACAAAATTAAATTGATGAACTGAAAATGAGATATTTGCAGTACGGACAAATCAAGACAACAAACCGACAATTTGGGACATTCCGTGACCTAAAATCTTAGAGGGTGGACAGGTCACGAATTGGTCACGAAAGTGTGTCTTTTTGTGACCTTTTCGTGTCTTAGGTCACGGACTTTATACAAAGAAAAAACTCCTGCAATACCTTGATATTGTAGGAGTTGTCTTTTCTTTGTCTGGTTTTGTCCAGCTTCTTGGTGATCCGCCTGGGGCTCGAACCCAGGACCCCAACATTAAAAGTGTTGTGCTCTACCTGCTGAGCTAGCGAATCAGACCTTATTGCTGTTAAGCGGGTGCAAAGATAGGCACTTTTGTTTAAAAAACAAATGGATTAAGGGAAAAAGTTTTGAGAACGACTTCTGCTTTTACTCTTCTTGTTGATTATCAGTCTGTTCAAACTTGTGAATTTTTTCTCTGTTTATGATGAAACGTTGATAGTAGGAGAGCATAAGGGTGGTAAGCGGAAGTGCTATAATCATACCCAGCATCCCCATCAATGACCCCCAAATCGATAAAGACAGTAAGATGATGGCAGGATTCAGGCCCGTAATCTTCCCCATGACACGCGGTACGATGAATCCGTCTTGAATGGCTTGTACTATGATGAATACCGCAAGGGCCGATGCAATGATAATCCAGAAGTTTCCTCCCGTATCCGCTGCTTTCAGTATGGCCAGCACGATGGTAGGTATAAAGCCGATAATCTGCAAATAAGGTACTAGGTTTAAAGCGCCGATGAACAAGCCGAGTCCAATGGCCAGTGGGAAATCAATAATCAGAAAGCCTATACTGAACAGAATACCGACACACAATGCCACGAATGCTTGTCCGCGGAAGTATCTGTTCATGCCGTCTTTCACATCGTTCATTACATTGATTACGAAGGGCCGGTATTTCTGTGGTACCAGGTGGGTCCACCCTTCGGAAATGCTTTCGTAATCCAGCAATATGAAAACTATATAGAGAAGAATGAGGAAGAAAGTGAAGAAACTGAACAGCAGATTGACGGATTCTGACAACAAGGACCAGAGCCGGGGAACGGTTTCCTTGATGGCGTTCAGCATATTCTCTTCCTTGAACAATTGGGTGACAAACTGGGTGTCTATGTTCTCACGAAGGAATTCAGAGAGTGTTTTGGGCACATTGCCGTCGTGGGTTCCGTTGGAAAAGTAGTCTATTACCAAATCTTTTACCCTGACGAATTCGTCCATCATGGGAGGCACAAGCAGATAGAAGGCGGTTCCTCCTACAATCAGAATACTGAATAAGGCGCAGAAGATGGATATGACCCGGTTCTTGAGCCTTAATCTGTACTGGAAGAAGGTGACCAGGGGGTATATCAGATAGGCAATGAGCCATGCGATGAAGAATGGCAGCAATACGCCGCTTAGACGCTTGAAGAGCATAAGGATGCCGATAATAATGACACCGAGTATGACACCGCGGATAAAACTGTCGAATGTAATCTTTTTGCGTTCCATAATGCTCTGTTTTTTGTATTCGTTAATGACCGCTTTCCTTTTGGTCGGCTTGGATGGCTTGCTGATAGCACTCTCGGCATAGCGGTTCGTACTCTTCGGTTTCTCCCAGCAGTACTTGTTTGTCGTTCTTGACGGTACGGTGGGAGAACGAGGCAAGTTGGCCACATTTCACACAGATGGCATGTACTTTGGAAACTTCGTCTGCAATGGCACACAGTCCCGGCATAGGGCCGAATGGAATACCGCGGAAGTCCATATCCAGTCCGGCTACAATGACGCGTATACCATTGTTGGCAAGCTGGTTGCATACATCAATCAGGCCACTGTCAAAGAACTGGGCTTCGTCAATGCCCACTACATCTATCTCTGAAGTGAACAGCAGAATGCTGGCAGACGAGTCGATGGGAGTGGAGGCTATGGAATGACTGTCATGCGATACGACATCGGCTTCGGAATAACGGGTGTCTATGGCAGGCTTGAATATCTCTACGCGTTGTTTGGCAAATTTTGCCCGTTTCAGTCTCCTTATCAGCTCTTCGGTTTTGCCGGAGAACATGGAACCGCAAATGACCTCAATTCTTCCCCTGCGTTTGGTTTCCTGTATATGATCTTCTGAAAATAATACCATGTTTTCGAGTGTTATATTTAAGCGCAAAAGTAACACTTTTGTTTGCTTTCCGATATTTTTTCATTATTTATTTCTACATTTGTAGCGTTAACACGGACTGTGTAAAGGATATGCAAACCCTATTAAACGACATAGAATTAGATATTCAGGAATTGAAATGTTTGATGCAGGCCATTTCAAGTGATGCCAATCCGACATTGAAGATTGTGGCAAAACGGAATATCCAGCAGATGAAGGCACGCTTGGAGGCGTTGCAAGAACTGCTTGAGGAGGCGCCAACGGCTGTTGTGTCGCCCCTGGAGGAACCCCCTGCTGTTACTACTCCTTTGACCGAATCGGTTTCTCCGGTCGAATCGGTTATTCCTGATACAGTGAAGATGGTATGTGAGGAACCGGAAACAGTTCCTATTTTGGCAGAACGCATCAAGCCTGCCAAGGATTTGAAACATGCCATCAGTCTGAACGATTCATTCCGTTTTGTCCGCGAACTGTTCGCAGGCGATGCTGCACGGATGAATGAAGTGGTACGACGTTTGGGTGAGGCTCCTTCTTTGGACAAGGCTATGGATATTTTTGCTTCGGAAGTGCACCCGGATGAAGAAAATGAAGCCGCCGTCGATTTTATGGAACTCCTCAAAAAATATTTCAGCTAAACAACCGATAAGTATGGGAAAACTTTATGTAGTGCCTACCCCGGTAGGAAATTTGGAAGATATGACATTCCGTGCTATCCGGATTCTGAAAGAAGTGGATTTGATACTTGCTGAGGATACACGTACCTCCGGCATATTGCTGAAACACTTCGAAATAAAGAATGCGATGCAATCTCACCATAAATTTAATGAACATAAAACGGTTGAAAGTGTTGTTAATAGAATAAAGGGGGGAGAAACTGTAGCTTTGATTTCGGATGCAGGTACGCCGGGTATATCCGACCCGGGCTTTCTGGTAGTCAGAGAGTGTGTGCGTAACGGCATCGAAGTGCAATGCCTGCCGGGAGCGACAGCTTTTGTACCGGCATTGGTGGCTTCCGGACTGCCGAATGAGAAGTTCTGTTTTGAAGGTTTCCTTCCACAGAAGAAAGGAAGGATGACCCGTCTGAAGGCATTGGCCGAGGAGTGTCGTACCATGGTGTTCTATGAGTCTCCCCACAGATTGGTAAAAGCTTTGACGCAGTTTGCCGAACATTTCGGTGCCGAACGTCAGGCTTCTGTTTCGCGGGAAATCTCAAAGATGCACGAAGAAACGGTGCGTGGAACGCTTACAGAATTGATTGAACATTTCACGGCGAACGAACCGCGCGGTGAAATTGTGATTGTAGTAACAGGAATAGACGATTAAATAACTTCATTAACCAAACGTAAAACGAAAGCGTATGAAAAAGTTAGCAGTTTTAATTGTATGCGCGGCTGTAATGGCTTCGTGTGACAGCTTCTCTGGTGGCAGTAAGAACCAGCTGAAAGCTGAAAATGATTCTTTATTGATGGAACTGACTCAGCGTAATGCTGAATTGGACGAGATGATGGGCACTTTCAATGATATTTCAGAGGGATTTCGCCAGATTAATGCAGCAGAGAGCCGTGTGGATTTGCAGCGTGGTGCTGTGGCAGAAGGCTCTTTGAATGCCAAGCAGCAGATTGCGTCGGATATTGAGTTTATCCGTAAGCAGATGGAAGAGAACAAGGAACAGATTGCCAAATTACAGTCCATGCTGAAGAATAGTAAGAATAACTCTGCCCAGTTGAAGAGGGCTGTGGAGTCCCTGACTCAGGAGTTGGTGGCAAAGACCCAGCGTATCGAGGAATTGCAGGCTGAGCTGGCTTCCAAGAATATCCGTATCCAGGAACTGGATGCTGCCGTAACCGGTTTGTCTACTGAGAAAGAAGAATTGACTGCCGAAAATGAGGCGAAGGCTCAAACCGTTGCCGAACAAGATAAGGCACTCAATACGGCTTGGTTTGTATTTGGTACGAAGAAAGAGTTGAAGGACCAGAAGATATTGACAAATACCGGACTTTTCAAAAAAGGCCAGGTGCTGAAAGATTCTGATATCAACAAGGACTACTTTACACAAGTGGATATCCGTACGACAAAAGAGATTAAACTATACTCTAAAGATGCTGATATCTTGACTACTCATCCCGCTGGTTCTTATGCGTTGGAGAAAGATGATAAAGGACAGCTGACTTTGAAGATTACAAATCCGAAAGACTTCTGGAGTGTGTCCAAGTATTTGGTAATCCAGGTAAAATAACACTGTTATAGACTGATACAGAACGGACGCAGGTTATTGGAATTGATAATCTGCGTCTATTTTTATATATCTCTTTCCTTTAAATTATGGCATCCCAATATAAGAACCTGTTTTTTGACCTGGACGATACGCTTTGGGCATTTTCCCTTAATGCACGCGATACATTCGAAGAGATGTATCACAAGTATGATTATGACCGTTTCTTCCGGTCTTTCCAGCATTTCTATACGCTTTATCAGCATCGCAATGTAGAGCTATGGGAAGAATACGGTAGGGGGCAGGTCAGTAAGGAAGAGTTGAACCGCCAGCGTTTCCTATATCCTCTGGAGGCAGTAGGGGCGAGGGATGCAGCTTTGGCTGAGGCTTTTTCTGATGATTTCTTCTCAGTCATTCCCACAAAAAGCCGGCTGATGCCGCATGCGTATGAGGTGCTGGAATATTTGGCAGGAAAATACAACCTCTATATCCTTTCCAATGGTTTCCAAGAGCTGCAATGTCATAAGATGCGTTCGGCGGGTATCGACCGCTTTTTTAAGAAGATTGTTCTCTCTGATGACATCGGTGTCTTGAAGCCCTGGCCCGAAATCTTTCATTTTGCACTTTCTGCCACACAATCCGAGGTGCGTGATTCTTTGATGATAGGCGATAGTTGGGAAAATGATGTGATAGGAGCCAAAGGAGTGGGTATGCACCAAGTGTTTTATAATGTAACCGGGAAGGAAGAACTGCCTTTTCAACCGACTTATCATATCAGTAATCTGAAAGAATTGATGCAGATTTTGTGACATTGAAATTTTTAGTTGTACTTTTGTCTGCAGAAACGTATATTATACAGCTATGGACACAATCTTACCTTTCGCTCTACTTTGTTTTACCTCCTTCTTTACGTTGACAAACCCTCTCGGCACCATGCCGGTGTTTTTGACCATGACGCATGGAATGACAGACCGTGAACGGCAGTCGGTAGTATCGCGCGCCACTTTGGTTGCCTTTATTACGATTATGGTCTTTACGTTTGCAGGGCAGTTCCTCTTTAAGTTCTTCGGTATCTCTACCAATGGTTTCCGTATTGCCGGTGGAGTTATTATCTTTAAGATTGGCTTCGATATGCTGCAAGCCCGTTATACCCCAATGAAGCTGAAAGACGAGGAAATCAAGACTTATGCCGATGATATTTCCATTACTCCTCTTGGTATTCCGATGCTTTGTGGTCCAGGTGCCATAGCCAATGCCATTGTGCTGATGCAGGATGCCCACACCATTCAGATGAAAGGAGTTCTTATAGGAATGATTGCCTTTATTTATCTGATTACCTTTTTCATATTGCGTGCTTCCACGCGGTTGGTCAAAATCCTGGGTGAGACGGGAAACAATGTGATGATGCGCCTGATGGGACTTATCTTGATGGTTATTGCCGTTGAGTGTTTTGTCAGCGGAGTGAAACCTATATTGGTGGATATATTGAAAGAAGGAGGCATACCATCACTGGCACACCTCCTCTAAACACTTTATTTATAAAAACACATTGGGAAAATTCCCAAGTTTCTTTAGGCTACTATTGATTAATAGCCTGGATTTTGTTCTATGTTCGGATTGGCATTGATTTCACCGACGGGAATCAACGGGAGCGCTTTCTTGGAGTCGCGGTTGAATGTACGCGCTTCTTCGCTCAATACGTCGTGCCATCCTCTGTCATTAACGTCCGTGTAGCGTGTAACGGTTTCACCTCGGCGCATAACATCGAAGTAGCGCTGTCCTTCACCTACAAGTTCCTTGCGGCGTTCGATGTAGATGCGGTCTAATGTGATGTTTCCGCTGGTTACTTGTTTGCTTTCATCCGTTGTGCGGTTGGAGATGATATCGTTCAGCAAGTTGGCAGCCTTGTTCTTGTCTCCGGCTTGGAAAGCTGCTTCTGCTGCTGACAAGTAAACTTCTGACAAGCGCAGCAATGGAACATTGGAGTAACGTACATCTCCGTTTACAGCAGGCATTTTGTTGATGTAAACTTTACGTTTGTCAAATCCTCCTGCTGCCGCTGCCAATAATATGTCGTTACGGATGTCTGCCGGGTCGGATGTAAGCATGTCAGAGAAGTCTTTTGTGACAATTACATCTCCATATCCGGGAGAAGCGCCAGCCTTGTCTGCATATAAGTAGGCAATACCTTCACGGTCTGTCCAGTCAGTATTGTTGTTGATGGAAATCTCGAACATGATTTCTTTTGAATGATTGGCATCACTTTTGCTCCATGCAGCAACATATTCTGACGGTTCCCAAAGTTTGTAAGACGAGTTTGATATGATGTCTTCAGCTACGGATAAAGCCTTGCTCCATTCGCCTTTTGTCATATATACACGTACCTGCAAGGCTTTGGCAGCCCAAAGGTTGACATAACCCACTTCATTGGTTTTGGGCAGTGCATTTGAGTTGATTGCATCTGTCAAATCCTTTTCAATAGTCTCATAACATTGGGCTACCGTGCTGCGGCTTGGCTTTTCTGTCGATTCCAGCGGGGAGGTAGCGATGGGCACACCGAGTGAGCTGCCTTGATCTACCGTATAAGGTTTACCGTAGATACGTGTAAGGTCAAACAGTGCCATGGCACGCAGAACTTTTGCTTCTGCATCATATTGGTCAATAGTGGCTTTTGCCTCTGCCGCGTCGGTCAGGTTGCCACTTTCTGCTGCCTGAATCAGACGGTTGGCGCGTGCTATGACTACATAAGGCATCTGCCATACGGCTGTTGAGGTGGTGAAATTGTCGGCAGTTGTATATTCCATATAGTAGTAGAAGTTTGCTCTTCCACTTCCACCGTTATATTCATATTGGATATCTTCCCCTCTCATGTCACCGTATACGAACATGAGGCGTCCATAATAATTAATCAGGCTACTGTTACCTTTAACGGCAGCATAAAGTCCCGTCCGCACATTGGCCAAATCATCGCTGTTCTTGATTGCGGTTTCAGCATCTATTCCGTCTGCGGGTGACTGATCCAGCCAACTGTTGAGGCATGATGAAGTGCTGACTGCCATAGCTGCGCAAAGCGTTGCTGTGTATAATGTCTTTAATATTTTCATTTTCGTATCTTTATTAGTTAGAAATTCAATTCTATTCCGAATGTATATGTTCTCAATGCCGGAGTCTCAAATGTGCATAGTCCGTCTACACGCATTTCCGGATCTACAAATAAGTCTTTAGATTTCCATGTAAGCAGGTTGGACCCCGAGAAGTAAATTCTTGCCTTGCTAAGTCCAAGCTTGTTGATATAGTTTTGCGGAATGCTTACACCTAATGTGAGGTTCTTCAGACGTAGATAATCAGTAGGCATCAGCCAGCGTGAAGACAGTGAAGCTACGCTTCCATATTCAAATTTAGGCAATGTGGCATTCGTGTCGCCCGGGCCGGTCCACATCTTTGAGATGTCGTAGTATGTCGGTACGGCACCACCGTATAGATGTGAACCGCCATTGGAGTGCTGCCAAGTGGAGTAGTCAAAAGCATCACCACCCAATGAATAAGTGAAAGTGAAGCCCAAGTCGATAAACTTCCATTTGAGGTTGTTGGTAAGACCGCCTTCTATACTAGCCTGATGCTTGCCTACAATAGTTTTGTTGGCTTCAGAGATATTTGTAGTTGTCTTGCGGGCATTCTCTGTTCCGTCATTCAGGTAGAACATTTCTTTACCGGTCTCAGCGTCGACTCCGGCGTATTCATAAACATAGTATGAATAGTAAGGTTCGCCTACACGGTGAATCAGTGGTCCTGATACGATTTCATTCTGCTGGCCATCCAGTTTGGTCAGTTTGTTGCTGTTATGTGCCATGTTCAGAGAAGTGGTCCATGTGAAATCCTTGTTTCTGAAATTGGTTGATGTAATGGTCAACTCAAAACCGGAGTTCTTCAGTGAACCGATGTTTTGCGGGGTGGTATACCCATAATTGCCATCATAATATCCTCCGACTTGTGATACGGGGAGGTCGTATATAAGGTCACTGGTTTTACGCTGATAGTAGTCGAATGTTACAGAGATACGGTCAATGAATGAAAAGTCGAGACCGATATTCCATGTTTTGTTCTTTTCCCATTTCAGGTCCGGGTTTGCAATTCCGACGATTGACATTCCTGACTGTCCATTGTATATGACTCCATATTTATAAAGATTCATATAAGCGTAATAGTCTGATGGTTGCGTTCCGTTTACACCATATGACACACGGAGCTTTCCATCTGTCAATACACTCTTGACGGGATTCAGAAAACTTTCGTCTATGAATCTCCATGCTCCGGAAACCGACCAGAAACTTCCCCAACGGTTTTCTCTTGCCAGACGTGAACTTCCGTCGGTACGATAGCTGAGACCGAGATAATATCTGTCTGCGTAGTTATAATTGGCACGTCCGAGGAACGAAGTCATGCGATAGCTCTGTCTGTTGGTTTCGGCACTTGTTGAACCGGCATTTGTCAATTCGTACAAATCACCCGGATAGTCTTGGCCTGCCATATAGTTGAAAGCATATTCCGTATCTTGTGTTTCAAAACCAAGCAGGGCATCAATATTGTGCAGGCCGAAAGAGTTGATGTAAGAGAGCTGGGTTTGTGTATTCAGCTGGTCATTACGATTGACAATGCGCTGCATGACACCACCTGGAGCGCCATTGTTTGAGTGTCTGTCCCAAAGAACATCATTGGTACCTTGTGCGTAATCATAAGCAATCTTTTCACTTAAATTTAACTTGTTCCAAATATTATAGGTCAACTTGATTGTATTAAATGCCTTCATCAGGGTATAAACGTCAGAGCTGTGCTCTCTTTCATACAAAGGATTGACTCCAAATATGCCGCAACCATTGTTTAATGTGCCGTCTTCATTATAGGGAGTTGATGAGGGGCTTTGGAAGAATGCATAATTGGCTACAGGCCCATCATAGGAGGTAGCTTCATTGGTTTTGTTTTGTCTTACTTTTGAAAATTGGCTTGTAACCTGAACTTCAAAGTCTCCAAACTTATGAGTGAGGTTTGCATTACCAGTGAAACGTTCCAGACCTTGTTTGTAAATGATGCCTTCCTGATTGGTATAAGCGGCTGAGGTGTAGAATTTGGTACGGTCGTTGCCGCCAGATACGCTCAGCTGGTAGTTCTGATGAGAACCGTTACGGAAAAGCAGGTCTTTCCAATCCGTCCATCCGGTTGAGGGTTTTGAAGCGAAGTCCTCGATGTTCTGGTCTGCAAAAGTTGCGGCATCTGCATCGGACATGTTTCCGCTGTATAATCCATAATTCTTGAGACCGGTCCATAAGAGTTCGCGGCGTGAGTCACCGTCGAGCATAGGACGATAATCTATTGCCATGTTTGAAAAACCCCAGTCAGAGCGGAAACTTACATTTGTTTTACCTTGTTTTCCGCTTTTCGTCGTAATGACCACAACACCGTTAGCAGCACGCGAGCCGTAAAGAGAGGCAGCCGCCGCATCTTTGATAACTGTGATAGACTCGATGTCATTGGTATTGAGTGAAGACAGAATATCAGTTCCTGCATCACTATAAGTGAACTCGGATAAGTCTCCACTTGTTACCGGTGTTCCGTCAATAACATAAAGCGGATTGTTTCCGGCATTGATGGAACCCATACCACGTACACGAATACTGCTTACAGAACCTGGATTACTTGAACTTGAACCAAAAGTAACACCAGCGACATTACCAGAAAGTTTGTCGGCAACAGAAAGAACAGGTACATCTTCCAAGGTGGAAGTGTTTACAGTAGAAGCAGCTCCGGTAAATGATGCTTTTTTAAATGTACCGTAACCGGTAACTACAACCTCTTCAAGCAGCTCAGAATCGGATTTCAAAATTACCTTTACATGAGGTTTAATCGTTACTTCTTGGGTTTGCATACCAACAAACGAAATCACCAGAGTTTTCGCGGAACTTGGTACGTTTGGTAATGTAAAATCACCATCTACACCGGTAATAGCACCAATTTGTGTACCTTTTACCAATACAGAGGCTCCAATAACTGGCTGCCCGTCTTCTTCAGAAATTACAACACCTGTAACCTTCTGGGTTTGGGCAGTTACTAGGCCTATTCCGACAAAAAAAAAGACAGGCCAATAACAGCATTAATTTTCTTTTCATAAATTCTCTCTTAAAGTTTAACTTTACATTAATTGTTTCTTTACTCTAACAAAGTGCAAATATATTAATAAAACTGAAACGAACAACTATTTTATTGAAAAAAACCTTGTAAATCTATCAATTTATTAATTAAACATGCCACTTTATGCTTAATAACAGATTTTTCACACTTGAAAAACCTAAACTGGCTTATGTTTACTATCACTATGATTCCCTCTTTTAGGATGATTTTTCCAAGAAATACACATATTTTAAAACAAAATGGTTAATAAATAAGCCGCTAAAACAGAGAACGGACCTGATTTTGAAACAAATTGAGAGTTCCCGGAGGCTAAATACCGATTAATAGCTAAACACAAAAGACACTTTTTAGAGATATTAATTCTTATTCTAATCCCATCGAGCACAGAATATCGTCTTATTTGTTATTGGTATTAATTAAAATCAAGTAAAATGAGTAAGATTATTTACAATCTAGTGTACAACAGAAAAAGAAGCCTGAATAAAAAAGGAATGGCATTGGTACAAGTAGAAGCCTATTTGGACAGAAAGAAAAAGTATTTTTCAACCAAAGTTTATTTAAAGCCAGAACAGTGGGACAATAAAAAGCTGGTTGTTAAGAACCACCCTAATGCAGATGCGCTGAATAGATTGATATATGAGTTCATGGCTATGATAGAAAAAAAAAGAGTTGGAATTGTGGCAGCAAGGAAGGCGTATTTCATTAGAGTTACTAAAGGATGTTTTGAGCACAAGCGAAAACAAAACCTCTTTATTCCTTTTTTTTAGGCAAGAGATAGCAAACTCTGCTCTGAAAGAAAGTACAAAACGAAATCATCTCTCCACTCTTTCATTATTACAACAGTTCAAAAAGGATGTAACCTTTTCTGATTTAACATTCGAATTCATATCCTCCTTTGAATATTTCTTGCAATCAAGAGGTTATCACACAAATACGATAGCCAAACATATGAAGCATCTGAAGCGACATATAAATGTCGCCATCAACAAGGATTATATGGAGATACAAAAATACGCTTTTCGAAAGTACAAGATTAAAACTATAGAAAACAAGCATACGCACTTATCTCCTGAAGAGTTGGAGAAGTTGGAGAAATTAAGCTTGGCTGGCAGATATACTAAATTGCAAAAGACTTTAGATGCATTCTTGTTTTGTTGCTATGCAGGAATGAGATATTCTGATTTTATCAGTTTATCACCCGATAACATCGTGGAGATTCGTCAAGAAACCTGGCTAATTTATAAATCCATAAAGACGAGTACAGAAGTCAGATTACCTCTTTATCTCTTATTCGAAGGAAAAGGGCTTGTTATTCTGGACAAATATCGGGATGACTTACAAAGCTTCTTTCATTTAAGGGATAACTCTAATGTGAACAAGGATTTAATTGTGATTTCCCGCCTAGCTGGTTTATCAAAAAAAATTTCATTTCACACTGCTCGCCATACTAATGCAACTCTATTGATTTATAATGGAGTAAACATTACAACGGTGCAAAAATTATTGGGGCATAAAAGTGTTAAAACCACACAAGTGTATACAAATGTAATGGATATGACTATAGTGCATGATTTAGAAAAGAACCATGCACTCATGCCTTTGCCTAAAAAAACACGAACTTAGCATAGCCAATACTACACTTTCATATCGTTAGTCATATACTTCTCCTTTAAAGTCTGTTCATTCACTATTCAGTTTCAGTTTGCTCGCTGCAAACTTTGTATTTTTACAGTACCACTGCATATTGTTTTGCCCCAGAAAAAAAGTCTCGACTTTGCCAGAAAAAAAAAGAAAAAATGAGTAAAGAAGAATTCATTGAAATCCTGTCTCGTCAACAGCGTAGCGGTTTGACGATAAAAGACTTCTGTATAAATGAAGCCTATACCGAATCAAGCTTTTACTATTGGAAAGGAAAGTTTGGCCTATCGAGGCGTTATCATATGGATAGGCATTCTTCCTCTTTAGAGGAGTTTGCACCGGTTAGCCTCACCTCTTCACCTGCTTCCCACTCTGCCTGTGATAGTGGCGCTATACAAACGGGTGAGATCCGGATAGAGTTCCCCGGTGGTATTATCGCCCACTTCAGTGGTATGGCTGAATCCCAGGCGGCCATGCAATTGCTCACTCAACTCTGCAATCGCCATGTTTTGCCTGAATGACACGATGCGCTACTTTCTCTGTCCGGGTAAGACAGATATGCGTAAAGGTATGAACTCATTATGCGGGGTTGTTCATGATAAAATGGGATATGATGTCCGTTTAGGTGATGTGTTTATCTTTATCAACCGCCAGCGCACTACAATGAAACTGCTACACGCGGAAGATGGCGGACTGGTTTTGTACATAAAACGACTTGAAGAAGGCACTTTCCGCCTTCCCTCTTATGACAAAGAAAGCAAGTCGTACCCTATGCAGTGGCGTGACCTGGTTCTGATGGTAGAGGGAATCAACGACGAACCTTCCAAAAGGCTCAAACGTCTGAAAGCGTTACGAAAAAGTGACATGCAGTACTGAAAAACAGCAGGTGAAACCTTGATTATACGGTTGCTTTTCTGTATTTTTGTATTGTTCAAAACAGGTATGACGAATGACTCAGACAGAAACATTAGAACTTTTGGTGGCCACACTCCAGCAGGCTAATAGCTCCCAGTCTGAGTCAATCGAGCGTCTGACCCGGCAGAACGAACAGCTGCAAAATAAGCTTCAGGAACTGCTGGCTCAGGTAGCCTGGTTAAATCGTCAGTTATTCGGCCGTAAGAGCGAGAAATTAGCCCATCTGGATCCGAACCAGCTATCACTGTTCGATCCACCTGTTCAGCCGTTGGAACACGAAATACCGGAAGAAGCCGCAGCCCAAGAACCTGTCTGCTCGACGACTCCCAAAAAGAAAGTGCGTCAGAACCGCAACATGTTGGATGGCCTTCCTGTAGTGGAGATTGTCATAGAACCCGAAGGAGTCGATCCGGATAAATACAAGCGCATAGGCGAGGAACGCACACGTACACTTGAATTTGAACCGGGCAAATTATACGTAAAAGAGATCATACGTCCCAAGTATGGCCTGAAAGACAATATAAGTTTGCCTCAGGGGCATCAGGGCAGTGTTATTATAGCCCCTCTTCCGCTATTGCCTATCTACAAGGGACTTCCCGGTGCCAGCCTGCTCACTGAAATCCTCTTGCAAAAATATGAATATCATGTACCATTCTATCGTCAGGTGCGTGAGTTTCACCATTTAGGCCTGAAGATCTCGGAAAACACGCTTCAGGGGTGGTTCAAACCTGCCTGTGAATTACTTAAACCTCTCTATGAAGAGTTGAAGAAACAGGTATTGAAGGCCGACTATATCCAGGTGGACGAAACGACATTACCGGTTATCAACAAACAGAATCATAAAGCGGTTAAGGAATACTTGTGGATAGTCAGGGCGGTTATGGATGGATTGGTCTTCTTTCATTATGATGACGGTTCCCGCTCACAGGAAACAGCCTGGAAATTATTACAAACCTTCAAAGGATATCTTCAAAGTGACGGCTATGCGGCCTACAACATCTTTGAGGGTAAGAAAGAGGTGTGCCTTGTCGGATGCCTTGCCCACATAAGGCGACATTACGAGGTTGCCAAAGAAGAGAATGAATCCCTGGCCGGATATGTTCTGGCTCAAATACAGCAACTCTATCGGATCGAACAGATTGCCGACCAGGAGGAACTCACTTATGAGCAACGCATGCTTAGAAGACAGGAACAGGCACTTCCCATACTTGAGCAACTGGAAAAATGGATGGAAACAGCCTATCCGAAAGTGCTTCCTAAAAGCCGGATGGGGATGGGGCTTACGCTATCGCTTACGCGAATTATCTGAAAGACGGCAGGCTTAAAACGTAATAATCTGAAAAATGCGATTCGTCCGAAATTCGATAATCCGAAAATGCGATTCGTCCGATAGCCTTATCAAAAAAAAACTTCTTATTTTGTGGAAACCATGAAGCCGCGCAGAACACTGCCATAATCTGTTCGCTCTTGGCATCATGCAAAGCCTCCAACATTAACCCCCGGGAATGGCTCACGGAGGTGATTGCACTATTGCCGTATTATGCAGCCAACAAGGAGAAAGACCTAAAAGAGCTGCTACCCCATTGCTGGGAATCGGGAAACTCCAAAGAACTCTAATAATACTCTAACGAAAAACAAGAATATAAATACAGAATCACTATAGCTTTGTTCGATTTGCTATAGCGATTCTTTTTTATACGGGTACTTTATCGGGGGCTTACTATTGTTTGCAGTATCACTGCATATTGCTTGCAGCCGCGCTGCATATTAGTTTGCAGTACCACTGCAACAGCTTTGCAGTATCGCTGCAATAGGTTTGCAAAATTTTGCAGTAAGAAATTGCTGAGAATCAATTAAGTATAGTATAGTGTAAATAGAAGATTGACATTGGTGTGTTATCAATATTTAAGACTGATTGGAGGTGTGGAAGCAAATTTTGCTTCCACACTTTTGCATTGCTTCCACAGCGTCTGTAATGCCGATGAATAGAGGGATACAAGGAGCGGGTGGAAGTGTGGAAGCAAAAATGATGAAAACTGTTATGAAGAAACAACAGTTGTCTTGATTGTTTAGCTAATCACAAAGTTTTGAGTTTACTGTTTTTGAAGCTATTGAAATATTCTTTTTTACATAGACTTTAGTACTTTCGCTAATAAAATGACAATGTAGAGTAAATGCTTCATTGAAAGCAGCTAGGATGATAGATGTTGACAAAAGATATTCTTCATATAAGAGGAAGAATCATTTAAAATCTTTAAGCAACGTATTAACTTTATGATATACATATGATAACCAAGTCATTAATCCAACAAATAGTATCACAGCAGTAAGGTTTTATACATTGTACCCCTATACATACACCTTGTGAGAAAGGAAATTTCGCTATAGTGATTTCTATTACATGGTATAATCGTGATTATTAATAAAATAAGAGTGTTGTAGTTCCGCGAAAACTCTGGTAATTTCGTACATCGGCATGCAGACTCAAGAGGTTACAATTAAGCCGCATGTACGGGTTGTCATGCAGAGTGATACTGAACTTTTGGATGAAGTTGTAGTTGTTGCCTATGGTACTGCTACTACAAAAAAGATCCTTCACAGGTTCCGCTACTGAAATTAAAGGAGACCGTATTGCTAACAAAAATCCGTCCGAATTATCTAAAGCGCTAACCGGTGAAGTAGCAGGTGTACAAGTTATTTCAACTAGTGGACAACCCGGCTCAAATGCAAGCATCAGAATTCGCGGTTTAGGTTCTGTAAATTCAAGCCGTGCTCCGCTGTATGTAGTGGATGGAATCCCCTTTGGTTCAGATTTAAGTGGAATTGATCCTTCAGACATAGAGTCAACTACCGTATTGAAGGACGCAACAGCAACAGCTCTATATGGTTCAAGAGCTGCCAATGGAGTAATTTTGCTGACCACCAAAAGAGGTAAAAAAGGAAAAACGCAGGTTGAGGCAAATGTAAAATATGGTATCAACACCCGTATAATTCCTCTTTATGACACGATGGAAAATCCTGAAAGGTTTCTTGAACTGACATGGGAAGGTATTAAAAACAAATATATGTACCGCGCGAACAATCCTAAGGATGAAGCTACTGCCAAACAATATGCAAGCGAAGACCTTTTTGATGCAGATTACGGTATTGCCCCCCGTATATAATATGTGGAAGGCTGAAGGTAAAAATCTGATAGATCCTGTTACTGGAAGAATGAAGGCAGGTGTAGTCCGCAAATTTACTCCGGAGAAATGGGAAGATTATATTTTCCGTACAGGAGAAAAAAGTAGAAGCCAATGTTAAGATATCAGGAGGTAGCGACAAGTTATCACATTATACCTCTTTCGGTTACTTGAAAGATGAAGGATACTATATAGGTTCGGATTTTGAACGTTTTAATGCCCGTTTCAATCTGTCTCAAGACATCACCTCATGGTTGAAATCAAATGTTAATATGGCTTATAGCTATATGGAACTGAATAAGCCCGGTCAAGGTGACAACATGAACAATGGTTTCCAATTCATTAATTTTATGCCTTCCATATTTCCGGTATTCCAACGTGATGCAGATGGCAATAAAATAAAGGATAATGTGGTCGGAGGATATCTGTATGATTATGGTATGGCTGAAGGTTATGGACGTCCTTACGCTTCAGGCGTAAATCCAGCCGGAGCGATTCAATTGGACAAGAATGAGTACCAGTCTCATTCATTCAACGGAAATGCCATGTTTGAAGCAACTTTCTTGAAAGACTTCAAAGGAACGGTAAACTTTGGATTGCAATATCTTGGTACAAAAAACAATGAATTGACAAATCCATATTATGGTGATGCAGAGGGGTTAGGACGTATTTTCAAAAACATGAGTACATTCTTCAGCTTCACGTCAAACCAGATATTGTCATGGAAGAAAAGTTTTGGTGTGCACAATCTCGATGCATTCGTTGCGCATGAATCTACATTCTACAAGTCATCTGACAACTATGGCCAGAAATCAAAGATTGTTCGTCCTAACAATACAGAATGGTCTAATGCTGTAATTATGGACTATATGGATTCTCAAACCTACGGGTTTGACATGGAAAGCTACTTCGGACAAATTAGATATGATTATAACGATAAATACTTCTTTCATGGAACATTAAGACGTGATGGTTCATCACGTTTTGCCAAAGGGCAGAAATGGGGAACATTCGGTTCTATCGGCGCCGCCTGGGCCATCACTAACGAAAATTTCATGAAAGACGTGAGCTGGTTGAAGAATTTGAAATACAAGTTAAGTTGGGGTGTGTTGGGTAACCAAGACTTTATCACCAATCCTACCATTGCAGGTTATTATCCTTACAATGATTTGTATACGATCGGTAACCTGAATGATGAAATCAGTTTTAGCTTTAAATATAAAGGTAATCCTGATTTGACATGGGAACGCAGCGAAACATGGAATACTGGTATCGAGTTTAATATAGCCGATATTTTGGAAGGTGAAGTGGAATACTACAATAAGACTACCAAAGATATGTTGTTCCTAAAGCAAGTATCTCCATCGCTGGGATATGCACAATACCCCGTCAATGACGGTAAAATGGTCAATAAGGGTCTCGAATTTTCTTTGGTGGCACATCTTGTGAAAACGAATGATATAAGTCTTGATTTACGTGTTAATGGTGGACATTATAAGAATAAAATGACCCAGATGCCTATGGATGATACCACAGGAAAAGAAAAGCCATTGGAGATACAAGGTGCTTACGGATGGTCGAAAGGACATTCTCTGTATGATTTCTATATAAGAGAATATGCCGGTGTAGATCCAGAAACCGGTATGGCATTATACAACTCATACTATAATGTAAAAAGCCGATGGAAGCAAGGACTTGATTACAGATATGGTAACTTACCAGCAAAACAATAAGATAGAGCGTTTGGAAGTAGAAAAGACCTCCGATTATAACAACGCAACTAAGAAATATGTCGGGAAATCAGGTATTCCGACTTTACAAGGGGGATTCGGTTTTGATTTAGCTGTTAAAGGTTTCGAATTAAATACGACTTTCTCCTATAGCTTAGGAGGATATGCTTACGACGGTGTATATGCTACATTAATGTCTAACAATACACCTGGTAGTGGAAACTGGCATAATGACATTGAAAATCGTTGGCAAAAGCCGGGTGATATAACAGACGTGCCACGTTTAACTTCCGGATATGACGAATATACAAATGCATCTTCTACTCGGTTCATTACCAGTCGTTCTTATTTGAATTTATCCAATGTAAGATTATCCTACACATTCCCTAAAAAATGGATGAATAGAATGAACATTGGTTCCTTGTCGGTTTATGTTTCCGGTGACAACCTGATGTTCATTTCGGCTCGTAAGGGATTTGTCTCAATGGCAGGAAATACCGTCAGTACAGATCCTAATGAGGATTCCGGAGGCTCTGACAGAAGTCAGTATGCTCCATTGAGTACTATTATGGGAGGTATTAAGATTCAGTTCTAACAATAAAATCATTTGAATATGAGAAATGTAATATATAAAATAGCAGCTTGTTCTGCATTAGTAGCCTTGGTGCTTTCTGGCTGTAAAGAATCTTTTCTGGAGGAAGATCCAAATGGATATATTTCATCTGACCAGATAAAAGAAAATGCAGTGTGGAATCCTAATATCATGTTAGGTCAGGCATTAGGTACGTATTCCACAACATTTGCCTGGCAGACAGGCGGTACAACGAATCACGACGATTTCGGACAAAAATCCATTGATATTGCCACAGATTTAATGAGTGGGGATCTGGCAATGAGCGGAGAAACCTACGGCTGGTTTAGCGATGCAGCTAGATTGCAGTGTAATACTACCACAAAAAACAGAACCTACATGCTGTGGAGGTATTATTACCGCATCATCAAGGCCTGCAATGAAATATTTGACACTGTAGGAGGAGATGAAAGTGTACCGGCTAATGAGGATAACCAAAATTATTATGCACAAGCAAAAGCTTTGAGGGCTCATTCGTATTTCAATTTGGTGAATTTATATGCAAAACCTTACGATATTGATAAAAATGCTAAGGCCATACCTCTTTACCGTTCTCAAACCACAGCAGAGACATTAGGACTCTCCACAGTGGAGGAAGTGTATGAACGGGTTATTATCGACTTGAAGGAATCAATAAATATTTTGGAAGAGTTGGAAGCAGCAGGTATTGGTCGTCCCAACGGCACTAAGGACCAAATCGACCAATGGACAGCTAAAGGAATACTTGCCTATGTTTATTTGACCAAAGGTGAATATGAGAATGCTGCTGCATTAACTTCCGATATTATCAATAACTCAGGATATCCTTTGATGAGTGAAACTGAAATTATCGAATCTGGATTCCGGAGTATCAATATCGGTTCATGGATGTGGGCATTTGATATTACCAAAGATAACACCGGAGGTTTGCCCACATTCTGGGGACAGGTAGATTATTTCACTTATAGCTACTGTTCTGCAGGTGATTATAAAATGATAGACCATAATCTGTATAATGAAATACCTGAAACAGATACTCGTAAACAGTGGTTTCATCCGTCTGTATTGATTAGCTGGTATAAATTTTATGATGCCGGAAGAAAAGCAATGGGAGACCGTACATGGACAAATGATATTGTTTACATGCGAGTTGAAGAGATGTACCTGATAAATGCTGAAGCCAATGCACGGGCAAATCATCTGCCCGAGGCAAAAGCAGCATTGAAGGCTCTATTAGAACAGCGGGATCAGGCCACGGCTGCAGAAGTGGACAATATGAATGCTGATCAATTACTGGAAAACATATACTACAACTGGCGTGTAGAAATGTGGGCCGAAGGACGAGGTTTACCTTGAAACGTTTCCACAAATCAATGGTACGTGGTGACAACAACTACGCATTGACTGGTGAAACGATCTCATACGATGACTCCAGATTGATCTTTGAAATTCCAGAGCGTGAAGTAACGAATAATCCCAATTTGCAGAAATGATAAAGTGCCACATTAGATTGTGCAAATCAGATGAATAAAAGAGGAGAGTATCTAAATTTAGAATACTCTCCTTTTTTAATATAACGAAATCTGGTTCTTGTTGTATAAAGAGGGCAACACAAATCATTGCAGATGCACTGACATATCAATCTTATTTAGACTGCTTCAATAACCATATTTCAAAGAATTTATCGTAAACCTTGTATTCTCCAAGTTCACAAGTAACAAAATCCTTGTCCAACAATCCTTTTATAGCTCCTTGTACTGAGCTGGCTGTCAATTTATAGGTTTTCAAGAATCTGGAAGAAGTTATTTCCCTTGCTTTTCCTTCTTTGCAAATGGCAAACAATACCTCCTTTTGTTTGGGAGGAAGTTGATAAAGAAGAGAGGAATAAGTAAAATTCAACTGAGACAAAATGTTTTCGATCGCTATGCTCACTTTGTCTGCCGTACAAATTTCACCTGTAGCTGTCATTGCATACAATGAGTTGGAGATGAATTGAATATACCATGTAATGCCCTCAAAACGTTCATATACGTTCTGAACAGTTTCTTCTGTAATGTCTTTATTGGCTATGAGGAAATGTTTCCTAATAAACTTTGTGTAAGTTCCTATGTCTATTGGATGTAATTCCATGATGGCTGTACTTTGATAGAAAGGGCGTGCTGGACTTGTGAATATTTCGCCCATCATATGCCGTTGGGAACCTGCATAAATAAATCTTGCATTTGCGCAATGCTGAATATGGGTACGCAATACAGCTTCAATATTTTTTCCCGGATATTTGGCAATAGCTTGAAATTCGTCAATAGCCACCAGGCAGGGCTTGTCGGCCTTCTCCAAACTCCCATCTCCAAATTCCAACCGGGATTTCCTGCAAAATCAAATGAAATTCCCGCCCGAAGCGATGACAAGCAACTTAAAAACAAATCCCACGCTTTTCTACCTCGTGGTTTCAGACCATTCATAATTCCTTTGCCAAGCTCAAAAACAAACTCTTGAAGATTCTTAGTCGCATATATATCAATCAAGAAAATATAATATTCCTTTTCGATATGTCTTTTGATGAAAAACAATGTTCTATTAAGCCCGTCTTTCCTAAACGACGAGAAGATATTAAAGCTACATTGTTACCATTTGTGATATAACGGGTTAATGTTCCGGTTTCAGCTACACGGTCACAAAAAATATTCAGCGGATATATATCCATTGGTTATGAAAGGGTATTCTTCTCCATAAAGTGAATGCTTTTATACAAAAAAAACTGTTGATTTACTCTTCTCATATTGAAATTAAATTATAGATTTACAATCTTTCTTTATCCTCTGCCAACAAAAAGTTTCGGCAGTGAAATTTGTTTAATTTTTGTAATTTCCCCGCTTTGCATTTTCATCCATTGTAACTACATATTTGGGGTAATTGTCTGCTATTTCCAAAAGATTGCCAAATTCTCTCGCCTAACAGTTGCATCATCGGGAAGCATATATGCTACTTGGATATAGACTTTATGGTCGTCCTTGGAAGCAATGAAAATCAATTTCCTTATTGCCACTCTTTCCGACATATACTTCATATCCATATCTTAATAAATCAATGCATACAACATTTTCCATTAACTTGTTGATGTCTTTTCGAAAATCAAAATGCTGTATGGAATTATGTAATCCCAAATCTTCAAAATAATATTTCTCACCAATCTCAAAGATTTTCATCCCTCGGATTTCAGCTCGTTGAATTTTTGTAAATAAAGAAACTATTGCACAGTGCCTTTTAGATAGTTCAGAATTGTCTGCGTGGGAATGTTGACGTGTTGCGACTTTAAATATTTACTAATATTCTGGGCAGAAAAAAAAGAGAGCCGGTATTATCTATCAGATAAGCTACGAGATTCTCTTAAAAAGATACATTCCGGATTGATTCACGTGCAACCACATCTTTTAGTAGGATAGTAGAATAAACGTTTCTCAAATACTCGAATATGACATTCTTGTCCATTGTTAGATTATGAATGTATGGCATACCTCCGAATGTAAGATAGAGTTTTAGACTTTCGGTGGAGTCTTGGCGTTGATTGAAAGTTAAGAATTCCCCCATAGCTAAGTGAGTGAATGGGAAATTCTATATATCTTCCTGCCAATTGAGTAGCAAGTTCATGGACAGCATTTTAGCATTACTTCCGGTGCAATAGATATCACATTTATTTTCGTTCAATAAACTCCGCAGACACAATTGGAATTCTTCAATCTCTTTGGATTTCATCTACAAAAAAGATAGTTATGATTATACCCCAGTAACCTTCTTTAAAACATATTGATAAAGATCCATGTAGTTCCTAATTTCCGTGAAGGCAAGTTGTTTTTATCACAAAAATGATATTGGCTTCCGGTATGTTTTTTCTTTTTATGATATCTGATATCTGTAAAAGAATGTAGCTTTTTACTCATCCTACGTTGGCCGGTTATTACTTTTATTATACTTTTATCAATAAACGGTTCAATTCTCTTTATGTATAAAGGACGGGAGATATAATTTTTCATATTCAAACATGATTTAGCGCTTTATATGCAAAGATATAAAATATTTCCGAGCCACTTACCTCCCTTTTGCCATATACCTTTATAGATAATATACAATAGAATAAACTCTGTTCTATAGCAAACGTAAACAATTGTTTTTTAACAATATACACTTATTGTAGTTCCGCGAAAACTCTGGTGATTTCGTACATCGGTATGAAGACTCA